>LNFM01001789.1_pt1 | contig 84044 bp, 82 predicted proteins | sample 596031 | NCBI WGS metagenome assembly LNFM01 (sample SAMN04254537, study PRJNA301005) | activated carbon metagenome | isolation source: dual media filters at the Ann Arbor, Michigan drinking water treatment plant | place: USA: Ann Arbor | reverse complement strand
TCAGGGCAGCACAGGCGCACGGGCGGCAATGGATGGCGCTGTATAGCGGTTGATCCACGCGGCCGCAACATGGATATAAAGAAATCCTTATGTCCTTGTGCGAGCACTTGACGCAGGGGCTAACGCAAGGGAAGGCTTACCGCTCGGCCGCCCTGCCAGGAGCTTCATTTGATCCCATTCGACGCGACAAAGCCCCTTCTGGTGTTCGGCGGGCCTTATTCCAATCTCGAGGCGACCCGGGCCATGCGCCAGCGCGCCGAGGATCTTGCGATTCCGGCCAATAACGTCATCTGCACCGGGGATGTCGTCGCCTACTGCGCCGCGCCGGAGGAGACCGCCCGGCTCGTCGCCGATTGGGGCTGTCACGTCATCCAGGGCAACTGCGAACAGCAGCTCGCGGCCGGCGCCGAGGACTGCGCCTGCAATTTCGAGGACGGCACCGAGTGCGCCGCGCTCGCCAAAGGCTGGTACCCCTTCGCCAATAGCCGCGTGAGCGACGAGATGCGCGCCTGGATGGGCGACCTCCCGACAACGCTGCGGTTTACTTTCGCGGGCCGCACGTTTCGCGTCATCCACGGCGGTACAGACGTCATCAATCGTTGGGTTTTCCCGTCCGAACGCGACATCCTGACCGAGGAAGTCGTGCTTGCCGGCGCCGACGTCATCATCGCCGGCCATTCCGGCATTCCCTCGATCACGCGGGTCCGTAATCGTGTGTGGTTCAACCCAGGCGTTGTCGGAATGCCCGCCAACGACGGCACGACCGATGTCTGGTACGGCCTCATCCGCCCGATCGACGACGGCGGCGTGATGCTTTCCACGCACCGCCTTGCTTACGACCATCAAACCACCGCCGCCGGTATGCGCCGCTTCGGTCATGCCAACGGCTACGCCCGCACTCTCGTCACCGGCGTCTGGCCGAGCCTCGATATTCTCCCGCCCGCCGAGCGCGACGCCACCGGCCAGCGCATCCGCGCGCGCACGCTTCGGATCGCGCCTGCAGCGCGTGCGCCGTTGAAAGGGACGGTGAAAGCGACGGCGTGACTTCAGCGTGATTGGAATTGTAAAATAAGCAGAATATGATCACTCACGATGCAAAGCGACGCCGACAAATTGTACGCCGCGATTAGCGCGGCCACCGGCAAGGATGAATTCGCGGCTCGAAAGGATGTCGAGTTGGCGATCCTCTGTGGTCTTGCCGACTTGTTGAGCTCCTGTCTCGACACCGAGCAGAGCGCAGCGCTAGAAGGGGCTAAGCAACGTGTCGCCGGCATAACAGAGGAAGCTCGAGTACTCCATCTAACGAAGCTGACCCGGAAAATGCATCAGCTATTGGAAGAAATTCGTACTGGGAAGGACGTAAACCGCTTGGAATCCAGGAATCGGATTGTCTGGGCGGCGCTTAGGAAGCTCGAGGGGCTCGATGCGAGCACGGCTGAGTTCTATGCAGAAATATCAATAGAGGCAGGCCTTGAGCCTGCCGCGATCAGCAGAGTCTATAAGCGGCATGTTCCAAGTTTTATGGATCCCTTCGATGCCGCGTGCTGAACGCCCGGTGCCGCCGGGAGTATGCTGTCGCGCACCAGCGGCGCGTCGTCACTGGCACTGACGCCGGGACGCGGAACAGCTCAAGAAAGCGCGTATCGCCCTACTTCTTGCCCTTGGCTTTGACCTTCCCCACCGCCGGCTTGCGCTCGGGGAGTGGCAGCGTGTTGGCCGCGACCTCGGCGCCAGGGACCGTCAGCGCCCCGCACTCGACCGACCCCGTCTTGGCCCACTTCGCAACATCGGCACGCATCTGCTCGGCCAGCGTATCGGGAATGCGGCGGCTCTCCATCTCGAGTTTCGAGCCGTCGGCGACTTTGGTGATAGCGACGATGAAGACCTTGCCGCCACGCGGGTTTGGCTGGTCGGGCGTGCGCACGTGAACGGCGACCTCGGCGGCACCGCCGTCAGCTTCTGAGGCGGACTCACCGTCGAACGCGTACCCCTTCACCAGAGGTTTGCCCGGCCCGAACCAGCAGGTCTTGGCGCCCCGGGCCACGCGGGAATAGATCTCGTGCGTGCTCTCGCTGTGATTGCTCGAGTGCGCGGTGATGGCGATCGAAGCCGGTAGCGTCGGCATTGCCGGAAGGCTCGCCGTGTTGAGCAAGTCAGTGCCGGAGCAACCGGCAAACGTAAGCGCAAACAGGCAACCGCCCGCCGACGCCCACCTCGAGGCGGTCCGCGCGACCCTCACACCTGGCATAACCGACCGCACATGCTCTTCCTGTCGTAGCGGCGCCCGAATCCACAGCGCCCGCCCCCGGACGATCCCAAAGGAGGCGCGGCATGGCAAGCGCTCCGATGACGCTGTAGATAACAGCCCGGGGCCTGCCCCAATCAGGCGCTGGATTAAGGGATACGGAGCTATCTGGGCCAACGCGTGACGTGATCTCCGCGTATCCTCGACAGGCGCTTGCCCGTGGCTTAAACGCGGGATCAAATCGAAATCGCGTCAGGGAGGGCACTCAATGCCGTCATTCAAGGGCCTGCAGCTATCCAAGGGCGACAAGGGCACCGTCGCCGCCTGGACCGACCTGACGGACGCCGATCTCATGGATGGGGACGTAACCGTTCGCGTCTCCCATTCAACGCTCAACTACAAGGACGGCCTCGCCGTAACCGGCAAGGCGCCGGTGGTCCGCCGCTGGCCGATGATTCCCGGCATCGATTTCGCCGGCACGGTCGCGGCCTCGGACAATCCCGCCTACAAGGTCGGCGACGGAGTGATCCTCAATGGCTGGGGCGTCGGCGAGACGCACCTCGGCGGCTATGCGCAGATGGCGCGCGTCAAGGGCGATTGGCTGGTGCCGCTACCGTCCACCTTCACGCCGGCCCAGGCCATGGCGATCGGTACCGCTGGTTACACCGCTATGCTGTGCGTCATGGCGCTGGAGCGCAACGGCATCACGCCGGATCGCGGGCCGGTGGTCGTGACGGGCGCAGCGGGCGGTGTCGGCTCGGTGGCGATCGCGCTGCTGGCAAAGCTCGGCTACACGGTGATCGCGTCGACGGGACGCGTCGCCGAAGCCGACTACCTGAAGGGGCTCGGCGCCAGCGAGATCATCGATCGGGCGGAGTTGTCAGGACCGGCGCGACCGCTCAACAAGGAGCGATGGGCCGGCGCCGTCGACACGGTTGGATCGACGACGCTCGCCAATGTCATCTCGATGACCAAGTACGATGGCTGCGTCACGGCGTGCGGATTAGCGCAGGGTCTCGACCTGCCGGGTTCGGTCGCACCGTTCATCCTGCGCGGCGTCACGCTCGCGGGCGTCGACAGCGTGATGGCGCCCCGCACGCGCCGCCTCGAGGCGTGGTCACGCCTCGCGCGCGATCTGGACATCGCCAAGCTCGATGCCATCACCGTCACCCGCCCCATCGCCGACGTGACGACCCTCGCGCCCGCAATCCTCGAGGGCAAGGTCCGCGGCCGTGTCGTATTCGAACTCGGGTAGCACATGGAGCAGCCTTCTGCGCCGACGGCACCTTATCGCACGCGTCTCGACGTGCTGTTCGCTGCATCGGCGCCTACGGCTGTGATCCTGCGCCGCGGCCCGCGGACGTACTGGCGTCTCATCACCTGGGACCTCAGGCGCGACACCTTCACGCCCGGCCAGTGGATGCGCGGACAAATCAGGCTCTGCGATTTGTCGCCGAACGGCAAGAAGCTGATCTATTGGGCTGCGCAGCATCACGCGTCGGCAATGTGGCAACGGACGTCGAGACGATCCCTGCGCGCTCGGCCTTATGACTCCCTCACCGCGCCGGCGATAAAACCGCCGAGGGCCGGCCGCCGCGTGCCGCGCTACATGCAGGGCGCTTATCGGGGGACAAATCCGAGTGCCCAGCGCATCACCGGCACGTGGACAGCGATCTCGACACCGCCCTATTTCACCGCGCTCGCGATTTGGCCCGCCTTCGGGCACTGGACCGGCGGCGGACTCTTCCAGGACAACCAGAGCATATTGATAGGAGAGCCGGACGACCGCATGATTCCGATCGCAAACGTCGCGATTCCCAGAACCACGCGTGTCGCCTCGTGGTTCGGAACCGGCCGCGGGCTCAACCCCTCGGCGCGTCGGCCCTCGGATCCCGATGTCGACCTGAGACGCGCCCTCACCGATTTCGGCGCCACCTGGGTCGATTGGGTTCACCATGACGGCGACGATCTGCTGTTCGCCTGCGACGGTTGCATTTATCGACTCGTGCGGGGAGGTGCGGCCACCACGGCGGAAGAATTGCGCGCAGCAAGGCAGATCGCCGATTTTCGCGACATGCGTTTCGAGGGCATCGCTGCACCGACCGATGCCATGCAGTGGTAAGCGTCACTTCGCGCGCACGCCAAACGTGATCGCGCGGTGGCCGAAGAAACTCAGCAGGGCACCGCACGCGATCCCGATCAGATGCGCGGCGGCGCCTGCGATCGTCACTGACCAATCGGCAAAGAGCAGCAATTCGCGCGCGCCAACCGAGACGACGAACATCACGACCTGGCTGGCGATATTCACGGCGACGAAATCGCGGATCTTCGTCAGCAGCGGTCGGGGCGAGCCTGCGAACACCCACCGGTCGTAGAGCAGAAACCCGCAGATCATGCCAACGACCATCGCCGCCAGCACTGCGGCCGCAAAAGGCATCAACCACTCAAGAGGAAACCTTGCGAGCCAGTTGACCAGCGACGCGATCGAGCCCGCAACCAGGAATTTCCCCTGCGGTCCCGCCAGCGCATTGCGTGCCGCCTTCAATGGTGCCGCCACGGCCTGCCCCTCGAAACGAAGTCCGCACTCTTACGGCGACATTAGATCCGCAACCGACTACGCGTCTCACCGCCGTTCAGCGCCATGCCGCAATCGCCCATACGTCGCGCCCGAGAATAAGCCCAGCGTTGGTCGCGACGAGACAGATCGCCAGTACGGCGAGCACCGTTCCTTTGGCGGGAAAGCGCGACGCTGCAAACGGCACCAGCAGGACCAGCCAATGCACCAGCGTCACCGCCGGGCTGAACAGCATCGGCTCCGCCGGATTGAAGAAAAAGAAGAACGCCGCGCGAACCAGCGCATAGGCGGTGAGCGCCAGTAGCAGCGTGCCCGCCATCCCAAGATTGCGGGCGCGGTAACCCGGCAACACGCTCGCGACGACGATCACTGCCAGTGACGCGACGACGCCGATCGTCGGCAGCGAGCGGAAGTAGTTCATGAACTCCGGCACAAAGTAGCCACCGAACTGCGCCCACAGCGGTGCCGTCGGAGTTGGCGCCGCGATGTTGAAAAAGATCCAGTTCAGGACGAACGAATAGATGCTGGCGAGGCCGTAGTCGTTCTTGGCCAAGTAGTAGAGCAGCATATTGAAATGCGACTGGCCTTCCGCGACCGCGCTTTCGGGGATCAGCCGGCCGTTGACGAACACTTCGAGAAAGAACCACACGGCCGGAACGACCATCGCGTGAGCCACGATCCACGACTCGCGGCGAGCCTCATAGCCGCGCCTTGCCAGCGCGTCGACGACGGGGATTGCGACAAGGCCGGCCGACACGATCTCGTTGAGACAGGCCATGGCCAGGATGATCGAGAGCCCGACAGCGCCGGCAATTGTCCAACGGTCACGCAGCCGCACATAGGCTGCGATGTAGAGCACCGAGAGTGTCGCGGTGACGATCTTCGATTCCTCGATGGCCGAGAAATACCATATCCCCAGCGACGCCGCGTAGAGCATCCCGCCGAGCAGCGCCACGCGCCGCGGCAGCAGCGACGCGCAGGTGATCGTGGAAGCCCAGACGCCGATCGCGCCGATGGCGGCGAACAAGCCGTTCAGGAGCACCGCCGGCGTCATCCACGCTGTCAGTGGCACGAGGAGCTTCATCCACCCAAGCCCCAGAACGATGGTCAACGGATGGAAGCGCGCCGCACGATCGTTGACCAGGCTTCGTCGCAGGTACTCGTAGTGCGGGGAATCGGCGCCGAACATCGCGGTGGTGCTGCGCCCATCGAGGATCGCGGCCGAGCGCCAATAGACGGCAAAGGCGACCAGAGCTAGCAGTATCGGCGCAATCAAGCCGATCCGCGCCCGCCCGTCGGCGTCGCTATAGCAATTTGGCCGCGTGGGAGCGGAGCGCGACAAGGCGAAGGTTCCGTCGTTCATCGTCATGACCTGAGTGGCGCAGCAATAACGCCGGACTACTTCCGATGGAAGGGTCCGTGCCTCCCGTTCGCCGGCTCGGCTATCGATCCAACGGCGCGGCCGCATCACCCTGCTGGCGGTTAGATGAACGGTGCCCCAACGGTTGCCATCCGCTGTGCGACCAACGGACCCAGCCCATCAGGAAGGCACCTCGCTGTTGCCGAACCACAACGACCAGCCGTCGCGACTCTAGCCCGGCACAAGCAAAGCGGCGCATTCTCCGGTGCAGGAATTCGTTCGAGCCGCGCCCGCGGCCTGCTGGACGTGATCGTTTCGGGCCAATCATGAATCAGACCTATCTCTCAGCCATCAAGTCCTTCGAAGGCTTCACGCCACAAGCCAAGTGGGACTATGCCCAGCACAGCAACGGCTACGGCACTAAGGCACTCTATCCCGGCGAATCGATCTCGCCGGAGGAAGCCGAACGGCGGTTCACAGCCGAGATCGCCGTCGCCCGTGACATCGTCGAAAAGCACGCCAAGGGTTGGGACGAGGGCACAAAGGCAGCTCTCACATCCCTGACCTTCAACGCCGGCACGCGATGGATCTCGTCGGGGCTCGGCGACGCCGTACGCAATGGCGACATCGAAGGCGTTCGCGAACGGTTCGTGCAATATTCGAAGGCGCAAGGTGAAGTGCTGCCGGGCCTGCTGAAGCGGCGCCTTGCCGAGGTCGATTGGATCGGCACTGGGGCCGGCGGTGCAGCGCCAGCCGCTAAGGCGGCGACCCTTTCGGCCGTGGCGCCCACGCCCCCGGCTTCTTCCGTGCAGGCTGCGCCGACGCCAGCCAGCAGGCCCGATGCGGTTGCCCCACTGGAGACCCGGGCGGAAGCGCCGATCGGCATGGATCGCAGTGAGGTGGCCGCGACCCTGCGGGATCAGCTGACGGGGATCTCGCCCGGAACGCTCAACGAGGCGCGGAACGCACAGAACGCTTCGGCGCTGATCACGATGCTGTTCGATCTCCAGATGCGCACGGCTGGCGATGTGCCGAGGGACGAGACGAAGGATAGCTCTGCCACGTCCGCCGACGCGACCACCACAGTGATCAACGGTCGACCGCAGAAAGCGGTTTGATTTCAGCCGAAACCACCTGCTTTTTACGCTTCTTTGGCCCATTCCGAAACACCGGCAACACCCGGTTAACCAAGGCTTTTCATTAAATCCGTTCTTAGCGTTTTTTAAGCCGGCGCCGCGCAATATCACCGGCATGATCGATGAGCGAACATACGACCGCATTTCCCGGCGCGCTGCCGAACTCGAAGCCTGGCTCGAGCAGGAGGCGCCGTACGCGCGCTTCGATCAGCGCCATCTCGACCAGCACTCGCCCGAACAGGCCTACTGGCATCTCGGATATCAGCGCGCCCTGCGCGATGTGCTGAAGCTGATCAGTGGAACTGAAGGCAGTGCGCACATTGCCAGTCCGTTCCCGCCGGCCGCCCCGGATGAATGAAATTCGACGGCGGGCGCAGGGCATGGAAGAGCTCGCACTCGTGGTCGAACGCTTGCCGTGCCGTTGGATGCGTGGCGAACTTGAACATCGCGCTCGAGCCAATCAGCTCGCATAGCCGCGCGCGCAGGTCGTAATCATCCCTGCCAACGCTCTGGACCCGAAACCGTCCTTCGCGATCTTCAAATCCGAGAGCGAAGATCCCGGTGCGCGATTTCGGCAGGACGCGTTCCAGGATGTCGAATGACAGCACGTGGGGGCCCCGTAAACTCGTCTTCATGGGCTTTCCTTCTTTGCCGTTGGATGGTTCCCAGGAGAGCCGCTGCACCGCTGCGCTCAGCTCCTCCATAGCTATTTGACTTGCTGGCAGCGCACCGCCTCGTGCGCCAGGAAGTTCAGGCCTTCGACAAAAACCTGCGCAATCGCCGGCCGACCGATCCGCGCATTCGCCTTTTCGACGATCCGATGGACGAGTGCCTCGACCTGCACGGGCTTCATGGCCGCAAAATCGAGCGCCTCTTCCTCGTACACAGACCTGAAGATCGCCTCGCTGACGTACAGCGTGAGGAGATCCTTGTTTTTCATTTCCTTCGTGCCGGCCGCAAATGCAATCCGCCCGAGCACGTAGCCCTGAATCTTGCCATTGCGCACAACCGGCACTGAAACGGGATCGAGCTTCACGACTGTCACCTCGTCGGCCGCGTGGCTTTCGTCACCTGGCGTCGAACTTTGCGGCAACCTCATCGCCGCGTAACTTCCGCCCAGCGTCGACAGCACAACCACGAGGCCGAGCAGCAACATCCTCACCATGGCTTGGGTCCCCGTCGCCCGATCTCACTCGAATACGTGCCGTCGGCGGTCGATTGCTCGATCGCGTCACCGATCAGCGAGGAAATCTCGTAGACGGCATCCATGTGCCGGCGCAGCAGTCGCTCGTTGGCGGCGAGATCAACCGCGAGCTGGCGCAGCTTGACGCGCACGCGCTCGGTCGGCACCTGCCCTTCGGCGACCCGCATCAGCTTGCTCAGCTCAAGCGCGAGATGGCTCTTGCGCGCGACAAGCGCATTGAAATCGGCGCGCTCCGGCTGCGCGATCTGCGCCTTCTCCTCTTCCAGAACTTCGCTGATCCAGTCAGCTAGCTGGAGAATCGCATCCATCAGCGGTGTATCCGCCGGCAGCACCGAATCGTTCGCGACCGGTGTCGGCGTCTCTTTCTGTTCGTATCCACGTGCGCCAAACATTTAGCGTGCTCCCCCACTCCGGCCCGGCCTCAGGCTGCCGACAATCTGCTGCAGCGCCGCCGGCGTCATGCTACCGGCGGCATCCAGGCGCTTGGTTCCCTCTTGCACGGCGGCCGCGCTGGCCGGTGCGGTGACATCAGCCGTCCCTGCCGCTGCGGGCGCGCCAATAGCTGCCCCTGCCACGGTGGTGCCGCCTTGCTGCTGCGGCAACAGCTTCAGCCGGCCGCTCGCTGTGATCTGATCGGCCAGCTTTTCGGCGAGCAGCGACTGCCACATCTTACCGGCGTTGCCGGTGCCGAACATCTTGCTGTTCTCTTTCGGCAGCATCGACCCGATGAACGTCTGCAGCGCGAAGGCCTCGAAGGATTTCTGCGCCTTGGTCGCCTTGGCCGCCGGACTCATTGCCGGCGGCGCCAGAGGCGCGCTGGCGCTCGGGGCAGCACCCGGCTGGCTGGCACGCGCTTCCTGCGCAGCGGCGGCGCGTTTCACCACGGTTTCGAAAGGCGCGATGTTACTCGCGCGCTGCACAGTCGTGACGAATCCAGTCGCACCGGTCGGCGTGGCGACCGCCGGCTCAGCAGCGCGCGCCGCGCCAACCGATCTGGAAATGCCGAACACGTCGCTGGTCATCGGACCCAAGTCACCTCGACTGCCTCGCAATTCTCAACGCCGATCACGGCACGGCCAGGCTCCACCTGGCACGCGACGCACGATGCGCAATGGTCATTGTGGGTGATCGACCTTATCGCAGGCTGGTGAACCGCCGGCGCACGAACTGCTCGATCGCCTCTTCGAGCATCGACGCATTCTGTTCCTGCTCGTCCGCTGCGATCTCGAGGCTCAGCCTGGTTTCGAGGCCCTTGACTCGTCCCCGCGCCGCCGCGACCGCTTCGATCTGGTGGTCGGCTTCCTCACCCAGTTCGCCCGCCCGCCGCTGAAGCTTCACCGCCCGCGCACTCACGAGTTCGGGAAAAACGCTGCCGACGAGATTGTCGTGATCGAGGTACGCCCGCGTGACCGCGGCCGCCTTCGTCGCATCATCGCGCGCGCGGACCAGCTCCGTCGCTGCACGCGCCTCCTTTTCGTAGAGGTGCTCCGTGAGCTTGATCAGACGGCGCAGCCGAGCAATCGACCGACGTTTCATTGATCCGCTCCTACAGGTTCGTCAGCACCGAGGCGAACGAGCCGAAAAAAATCTTCAGCATTTCCGGCAGCATCAGATAGACGAAGAACAATCCGCCCATCAGAAGAAACGGAAGCGAGACGAAATACGATGCAACCTGTGGAATGAGCTTGCCGAGAATGCCGAACAGTACGTTGACCAGGATGCCGTAGACGATAAAGGGCCCGCTGATCTGCAGGCTGATCAGGAAGGCGGCGCTGAGCGCAGTCGAGAGCATGCGGATGCCGAACTGCGGGTCCGCGATCACACCGAGCGGGATGGCGCCATAGGAATCGAGAACCGTCTTGATCAGGAGCTGGTGAAGATCCATCAGCAGCACCAGCAGCGTCGCAACGAGCGTAATCAAAGTGGCAAGCGGCGATGCCGGTTCGTCGTGATCGATACCACCTGCTAGCGCGCTCAATCCGACATAGTTCGCGATCGCGTTGGCCATGAACTCGAGCGCCGCGATATAAAAGCGGCACACGAGGCCGATCACCATCCCGACGAGACATTCGGCAAAGACAAGCGAAACGAGCATCCCGCTGCCGCCCGGCTTGATCGCGTTTTCGCCGAGCACCGCCGGCGCCATTGCGAGCGCCAGCGAAAACGCCACGTAGAGCCGGACACGAGCCGGCACGCGCGCACTCGAGAACCCGGGCGCGACCATCAGGGTCGTCCCGATCCGGCAGAGGATGAGGATCACGCCGACGGAATAATCGTCGAGTTCGAGCATTATCCTGCAATGCTGCCAAGCGCCTTCACATGAATGCCGCGAGCGATCTCCGCGTGCGATAGCACCGGCAAAGTCGGAAACAACCTCTCGATGACCATGCGCACGAAGGGCCGCGCCTCGACCGATGTCACGAGCACGAACTGCTCGCCCTTCTCGGTGTGCGCGCCGATCACCTTGGACGCATCCTTGCTGAAGTCCTCGATCAAGCGCGGATCGATATCGAACTCGACCACCTCGCCGCGCTGATCCCGCTTCAGGCTCTCGTGGAAAGCCAAATCCCACCGGCTCCCAAGCCGCAATACCGTCAGCATTCCATCCTTGGCGAGGTCGCCACAGATCTGCTGCGCGATTCGCTGACGAACGTGCTCGGTGACCTGCTCGGCACGACGCGAGTGCGGCGCGATCTCGGCGATGGCCTCGAGCACGAGCTGCATGTTGCGGATCGAAACGCGCTCCGCGAGGAGCATCTTCAGCACGGCCTGGATCCCGGAGAACGAGATGTGCGCCGGTCGGATCTCGTCGAGCAGCCGCTTGTACTCGGGTGGCAGCCCATCCATGAGCATCTGCATGTCGCGATAAGAAAAAAGCTGGGCGAGATTGTTGCGGATCGCCTCGCTCAGATGCGTCAGAAGAACCGTCATGATGTCGACGGTTGCAAACCCTTCGCGTTTCACTTCCTTCGCGTAGGCCTCGGGAATCCAGATCGCCTTCAGCCCGAAGGCGGGCTCCATCGTATCGACGCCCGTCACCGATGGCTTTGGTCCGTCGCCGATAATGACGAGGACGTCGCCGATCGGGAGCTCATGGCTGCCGACAGTCGCACCGTGGATGCGGATCTGATAGCCGCGCGGCGGCAGCGTGAAATCGTCGGATAGGTTTATCTCCGGGACGACGAAACCGTACTGCTTGGCAAACTTGCGCCGCAACTTGCCGACCCGCTGTGCGAGTTCGTCGTGCTTGCGGAGAAATTCCGCTGACAGCCGCTGGCCAAAGACGATCTCGACCTCGCTGATCTTGAGTGCGCCTTTGATCGACTGTCGCGTCTCCTCCTCTTGCACCTGTGTCGCTTCGAGCTGCTTGTTGACCTCCGCGACGCGCTCTTGCTCCCATCGTCGCGGAATCGCGATGCCGGCGATCGCCGCGATAATTCCGAGGATCGCAAACGGCAGCATCGGCAATCCCGGGCCGAGCGCCAGAAGGCCCATGGCACCCGCGGTCATCATCAGCGCGCGCGGATGCTTGCCGACCTGACCCAGAATTGCCGTCTCAACGGAACCGTGCGTTCCGCCCTTGGCGACGACGAGGCCAGCCGCAAGCGATATGATAAGCGCAGGAATCTGTGTGACGAGGCCATCGCCAACGGACAGTTTCGTGAAGACGTCCGCGGCTTCCCCCAGAGGCATCCCATGCCGAAACGTCGCGATGAGAATACCACCGAAGACATTGACGCCCGTGATGATGAGACCCGCGATCGCATCGCCGCGCACGAACTTCGAGGCGCCGTCCATGGCGCCGAAAAACGAGCTTTCCTCTTCGAGTTCACGCCGGCGGCTTTGCGCCTCGCGCTCATCGATCAGGCCGGACGATAGATCCGCGTCGATCGCCATCTGCTTGCCAGGAATGCCGTCGAGTGCGAATCGCGCGCCGACCTCGGCGATGCGCGAGGCACCCTTCGTGATGACGATGAAGTTCACCGTCAGAAGAATCACGAACACGACGACACCGATGACGAAGTCGCCGCCCATGACGAGTTTGGCGAACCCGGCGATCACGTACCCGGCAGAATGTTCGCCGTGCGCGCCGTCCGTGAGAATGATTCGCGTCGTCGCGACGTTGAACGCGAGCCTGAGCATCGTCACGATCAGCAGGATGGTCGGGAACGATGAAAATTCAAGCGGCCGCTTGACCCACAGCGCCACCATCAGGATGAGCACGGCGGCGGCAATCGAGAATGCGAGGCCAGCGTCGATCAGCAGTGGCGGCAGCGGCAAAAACAAGACCGCCAGAATCAAAACGATTCCGGCGGCAAAGCCCATGTCCGACATGCCCGCCAGGCGGTTTAGCGGCAGATCGCTCGTGACTGGTTGCGACACACTGTTTCCTCGCGAAAAGACAGGATCGCCGGCTTGATCTCGCTCAGAACCCCCTCTCGACGTGCAGGAAGGTCAACTGAGCGAACGAGAAAACCGAGGCCCCCATGAAGTGCGCGGAGAACATGGCGACAAGAAATATCGCCATGATCTTCGGCACGAAGGTCAACGTTACCTCCTGAACCTGGGTTAAAGCTTGCAGCAGCGCAATCACGATGCCCACGACCATCGCGGCGAGCACGCACGGCCCCGCCACTACGATCACTGTCCAGATCGCGGCCTGGACGAGCTCCATGGCATCGGCTTCGTTCACGCCTCTGCGTCTCCGGCGGGCGTATCATCCGATGGCTTTATAGCCTCGCCGATGATCAGGCCCGACCCGACCATGAACTCGGATCCGTTGTCGAGAAGCACCATCACGCCGTTGTCGACCACCTTCGCCGCAACGACCGTGCCGCCCACTTGGCTAATGGTATCGACCACCGCGCGCCCGATCAGGCTCTCGGCGAGTTGCAAGTTGCCCGTATTGAGAAGCGATGCGAGGCGTTCATTGGTCTGGACCGTCTTCTCGACCTGCGAGAACGTCGCGAGCTGAGCGACATAGTCGCTCGACGCCATCGGTTCCATCGGATCCTGATTCTTCATCTGCGCAATCAGCAGCGTCAGGAAGGAATTATAATCCAGCGTCGAAGAACCAACCCCTTCGCCAGAGCCTGCCCCGGTCGTTTGGGCCGCCGCCTTGGTGTTCAAAACGCTCGATACGTCCATGTCGCTCAGCCTCCGTTAGACTCTATGGGCACCGTCGATGCCGTCAGGCGACTGACAAGGCAGCAGTGGTTGATGCTGAATTCTGGAGGATCTCGTCCTCGAGCGGGAACAGCGATCGAATCTTGCGCAGCGCTTCGAACGCGCGCCCCCGGTCCATCAATCGCTTCACATCGGCGAGACCAGCGAGCACATCCTGGTTCTTGAACGTTTGAACCAGCGCGAGATGCGACTGCTCGTACATCTGGCGCGCGATGGGCTCGCACTTCGGTTCCATCAACATCGACTGGACGATGAAATAGAGCTGGCGCATCGGAGTGGTCGCATCCTCCTCCTGGAGGATGTGACCTTCGATCAGAAATACGACTTCATTCATCAGCTCGAGCGTCACTTTGCGATCGACCTTGATCACACCGCCGTTGATGTAGACGCGCTCGTTTGGCTTCAGATGAACTTTCAAGTGGCTGGTCACGTGAGTCCGTCCCGTATCGCCTTGGAAACCGCGACGACGTCCGAAAAATCATGAGAAGCGCTCGTCCGCGCCTGCTCGAGATCCCGCAAAATCCAGATGCCGATCGACACGATCTGCGCCTTGAGTTGCTTTGGCAGTCCGTTGTCAGGATTGGCGAGATCCTCGACCAGAACGGTCCAAAGCTTGCTTGTGAAGGCTATAGCCTCCGCAGCCTGCACGGAGCTTGCGTCCGTCGCTCCCGCCTGCTCCAACAGCATGATCGACTGATCGAGCGCCATCCGCTCGTGCTCACGAGCCATCTGCTGATCGTCGTCGAGGAGTTCACCGTACTGTATTCGCTGCATTCCTCACTCCATGCTGTGACGACGCGCCTCGAAGACCATCTCAGAGATAGTTCATCAGGCTCAACTTCTGCAGCCGCGCGGTCACCGAATAGGACGCCTCGATTCGGGACATCATCATCCCGAGCCGCTCCGCGACCTCGTAGGGATCGACCTCTTCCGCTCCGCTGACGCGGCGCTCGAGTGCCTGCTGCTCGATTGAGATACGCTCGTTGGCTTGCGTAAGGCGTTCCTGCCCCATGCCGATCTCAGATTGTTGGCGCACGATGTCGTAGACGGCCGAATTGGTCGTCTCCACCAGTCGCGTGGACAGCACCGCGCGCGTATCGGCGCTCATGTTTTCGGCGCCGCCGTCGATGGCCAGCGACATGGCATAGAACAGTTTGCGAATGCCGGAATCGTTGGCGCTGGCGGAGCTGTCGATTTCTTCGCTGTTCGAGATGCGATCGCGCATCACGCCGTCGGTCGCGGTCGAGAAGGTGGTCCCCCACGTCGGATCTTCGAATAGCGCCGCAAACGGGCCATCGAGATAGGCCGTGAATTGAGCCGGCGTGATCGTCGATACCTGCGGATCATCCGGTGGAAAGCCGAATTCGGTCGTGAACGCCGCGATGACCGCCGAGCGTCCCGGCCCGGCTGGTTCGGCGAGATAGTTGTCAAGCGGCGCAACGGCTGAATTGGTCCCGGAGAACACATACGAGCCGTTGCTGGTCGCCGAGAGCATCTCGAACATCGACCCCAGCCGCGACTTGGCGTCAGCCGCGAGCAGCGCCGGCTCAGCGCCGCTCTGGCGAACAGAAATCGCGGTGTCAATGAAACCAGTCGCCAGCTTGCGCACACCATCGAGCGCCGACTGCGCGCCATCGAGCCGGCCCGATACGATCCCGTTGGTACTGGTGAGCGATGTCAGGTCGCTGATGAGGTTACGCATATCCAGCACGGCGCCTGTCTTGGAGCCGAGCGTGCGACCGACATCGGCGTGGCGGCCGGTGCTGAATTCTTTCAACGTGTCGGCCATACGAGTCTGGTTGCGCGCCATCGCGGTGCGCATGATTTCCTGGCCGGATAGCGTCGAGACGGCATCGGCTTTCATGGGGCTAGCCTATCGCTCGAAAGAGGGAGTCGAACATCTGGTTCACGGTCGAGATCAATCGCGACGATGCCTGATATGAGCGCTCAAGCGACATGAGCGTGGTCATTTCCTCGTCGAGATTGACGCCGATCCGCCCTTGCCAGGCGCTCAGCGCCCGTTCGCCGAGAACCTCACGATCTTCGAGTTGCGAGTGCGCCGTGCTGCGCTGACCTTCGACCCATCCGGCACTCGTGGACGAGAGCCCGAGCAAGCTCGTCGAAGTAGCGAGCCCAGTCGCCGGGGCGAAGGTCTGCGCTTGCGACATCATTGCCGCGAGATCGCGGAGTCGATCGCTGAAACCACTCGTCCCGCCCGTGTTGTAGACGTAAGCGGGATTGCCCGGCGCACCGATACCGCCATCGCGAATCCGCGCGAGAACCCCTCCTTGGTCAGGATCGGCATTCGGATTGACGCGGAGCGACATCGCGAGACCGTCCGCAACCAACCCGTCGGGCGGCAGCCCCGGTCCGCCTGCATAGGTGAACAAGCCTGCGATATCCGGCGCCACCGGCACCGCTGACTGATCGCTCTCGGAAAACGCGACGATGAGACCGCGCGCGATCTCGTCGATCTGGCGGCCGAACGTCAGCGCGATGTCGTCACGGACCTGAAGAAGGCCACCGATCTTGCCGCCGAGCTGCCCCGCAGCCGTGCCCGAGAACGGGACGCCGTCGATCGTCAGTCGCCCACCAGGTTGCCCCGGCATCAGCGGCGTGTTCTCGAACGAAATGGCGCGCGGCACCGTCTCGAACAGGGTCGTGCCATTTGCGGCAAACAGCACCATGTCGTTGTTGGTGCGCGTCGTCGCCTGGATGTCGATCATCCCCGACAGATCGCGCAGCAGCATATTGCGACGATCGATCTCGTCGGTAACGTCGCGGCCGAAGACCGTGCCCGAAACGATCGCGCTGTTGACGCGCTCGAACTCGCTGAGCATCGTCCCGAGCTGATCGACTGAATCGGCGATCTCAGAATTGGCCTCGTTACGCACCTGAGAGACGAGCGTCGCGGAGCTGTTGATGGTCGAGACGACACTTTGCGCGGTCGACAGAACCTTCCGCTGCAGTACCTCGTTGCTGGGCTCGGCCGCCGCCGCGTACAGCGCCGACTGCATCTCTGACAGCATGGCAGAGGGGCTGATCCCAAGTTCCGGGTCGTTGATCGAACTTCCGAGCCGGTCGAGTGCAGCAGCGATCGAGCCGAGCTCGCCTTGTTTCGACGTATTGCCAAGAACACTTTCGAGCAACGACGTCGCGATGGCGTTCCCGATCGTGCCGAGCCGAACGCCGCCCATACCCGTCCCGATCGTGGAGACGGATTTGCGCGCCGCGTTCGGATTGTCGACATTTGAAATATTGCGCGAGACGACCGACGTCGCCGTCGAGTTGGCCATAAGGCCACCTCGCGCGATCTCGTAGGCAAGCGTAAGCGACATCTACCTTCCCCAGCCGGCCCTGTCAGGCCTGGCTTCAGCGCTTCAGATTGACGACAAGCTCCATCAGCTCGGAGCCGGTCTGGAACACCCGCGAGTTCGCAGTGTAGTTGCGCTGCGCCTCGATCATGTCGGCGAGCTCGGTCGCCAGATCCACCGTCGAGCTTTCAAGGGCGCCCGACGCGAGGCTTCCGAGCCCGGCGCTGCCCGGAATTCCGATCCGCAGATCCCCCGAGTCACTCGATGGCAAGTAGACGTTCCCAGCCTTAGGCGACAAACGATCCGGGCTGTTGACAGTGGCCAGCGGGATCACGTAGGCGGCGAACCGCGAACCGTTCTCGTAGACTTCATAGAGCGTGCCGTCCGAATCGATCTCGATCGACTGCACGCGACTCGGCGCGCTGCCGTTCGTGTCGATCAATTCGACTGCATAGTCTCCCGCCACCTGGGACATCTTGGAAATATCCAGCTCGAGGCTGTCGCCACCAGGCACAGGAACGGTCAACGAAGTCGGGCCGGTCGGCTGCCCAACCCCGTCGAACGTCAGTGTGGTATTCGCGATCGCCGCGCTGGAATAGGGGAAGCCGCCGCCCGGCGCGCGATCGGCGGCGTTATAGACCACCATCTGCCACTCGCCCGGCGTCGCGGTCTTGGCGAAGTGTACGTCGAGCTGAATTTCCTCACCGAGATTGCCGTACACGAGGAGCGACGAACGTGCCGTCGAGACGGCGTTCGGATCGTTGGTCAGCGGCAGCAACGGCCCAGCGACGTCGTCCGCGTTGGCCGGCAGGTTGGCGATGATAGAGCCGACTGTCGTCGCCTCCGCCCGCATGCCGCCACCGGATACATTGACCGGCACCAGCCCGGCAGTCCCGTTGATGACCGTCGGCACCGGCGAACCGTCACCGAGCGGATAGCCGAGAAGCGTGAAACCAGCCGAATTGATCAACTGCCCGTCGCCATTCGGCACGAAAGCACCAGAACGTGTCAGGGCGATACTGCCGTCAGTGTCGGCGACCAGCATGAACCCAGAGCCCCGAATGGCCATATCGAAGGGAGACGCAGTTGCAGACAATACGCCTTGCTGCGAAATGCCGTATCGGACCTTCGTTTCCACCCCGCCCGAGTTGTAGGCGGAAACCGTATCATTCAAGAGCAACGACGAGAATTCGGTGCTCGCGCGCTTATATCCGGCAGTCGAAGAGTTTGCGATATTGTCGGCGATCGTTCCCAGACGATTGGACTGGGCATTCATTCCCGAAACGCCCGTGCGCATCAGTCCATAAACGCTCATTTGGCTCCCCCACAGCGCGGATCAAATCCCGCGACCACAGTATGGCCGAATACCTTGCGTCAGCCTGTTGGAACGAATCAGAGCGCCGCGAAGTGCCGGATGCTGCGACTAAAACGCGGCAGCCACATCGAGCGACCCACTATCCTGATCGGCCTTCGCGGAGCCGACGAGGCGATACCCCAAGTGGCGCTTGGAATCGATCGGATCGTAGCCGAGACGGCTGCGAAGCCGGCGCCGCAGCTTACTGATGTGGCTCTCGATAACGTTCTCGTCGATCTCCTGATCGAAGAGCCCGTAGACCGAATTGAAGATCTGCGATTTGGTCACGCGACGCGATTGATTGGTCACGAGAAATTCGAGAATTCTAAGCTCCCGTCGCGGCAGCGACAGCGGCTCCTCACAGACAATCGGATCGCGTCCATCGCGGAAAATTCGGATTGCCGCCGAGGCATCCGTGGGTCGATTGCGCTCAATGCTGACGCGCCGCGCGATAGCCTCGATCCGCGCCAGTATCTCGCGCACGTGGCATGGCTTGGAGATGACGTCGTCGACCCCGATCGCGAATAACTCGAGCGTGCTCGCGAGTGTTTTATGATCCTTCATCGCGATAATGGCCGCAGCGGAACGCCGCTTGATTATGCGGGCCAAAAGATCCGGGCGATTACACTGCCCGATGAGAAATCCATTGATCGCCATAACGTCTTCGCTGGCGGCCGCTTCGACCCAGCCTTCAAAGTCGCCGGCGGAAAATCCCGCGGCGGGAATTCCTTCGCGATCAAAAGAGGACCGAAACGCGTCCGTCACAAGATTACGGTCGTCGACGATCACAATCATGTCGCTGCCCCCCGGCGAATCAATCGCTTCCCCATTAGTTATTAACGTGTATTAAGAGTTTTATAAACGGGGCTACGAGCGTTCTCATGTCACAGTGCCGCGAATGCAACATTTCACGATAGGTTCTTATATAATCCAGCAGCAATCACCGTGGCGCCACGAATGCAAAAGCCGCCACCTTCGCGCATTTTCGACGTCGACCAATGCGAAAAGCGGACGCCAAGCGATGACGCCGGCGAATAAGGCGAATCAAAAGCTCTCTTAAATGGCGGCCGCGAAGCTTTTAATTTCGAAATTCTGATGTGCGCGAACCCGCACTAGGCGGTCACGCCGACATCGCCGGCACCCATCCACCCTCGCCCCCTGTTCCGGATCGACTGCAGGAACCCTCGGGTCGACGTCGCCCGCACGACCGGTGTCGAGCCGTCAGCGAGTGACTTCTCGAAGGCCGCGATGGCTGCAGTCGTCGTGGCGGTCGCAATACCGATTGATTCGGAAGTCGCTGAGGACAGCGTTTCGAGACCCCGACCAAAGGCGTGGCGGAGTTCGTTCGGGAACAGCGAATCGACAAGGCGGCGCGTTTCGTCGAGGCTCTGGCGGGTGCGCGCGCTTAACGCGAGTTCATCGCCGAACGCGTCGTGGGCCGCGACCCGCGCCTCGATGAGAGCGTCGCGCAGCACCGCGACTGCCCGATTGGCTGCTTCCTGGCGCAGAAGATCCATGAACTCGCCTCGGCCTGCGGGATCGCCGCCAGTCAGAGGGGTCCGCGCGCCGACCTTAGCCGATACCCGCCGCCGCCCCATCAGCCGCGAGGCGATCCAGTACATCGGCGCAAAGCTCGCAGCGGTCCCTACGGCAAACACAATGAGGGATGTATCCAAGGAAGCCTCCGCTGTTGGCCGTCAAACCCAACGTCATGAGGACGAAGGAGACCGCAAGGAGCTTGCGTCAGCCTGGATCCGGGAAATTCAAGCACAGCGCCCACCGTGCGGGCCGAATAGCGCGACCTAGTCGGCGGCCTTGGCCGACAGCGGCGTCTCGATGCAAATGCTGAGAAACCCCTTCGTCTGGCCGAGTTGCCCCTCGAAGATCGCCTCGCCATCGCTCTCGATCTGCACGAATTCCAGCCGATCGGCGTCGAACTCGACCAGTGACCCCGGCTGGAGTCGCGCGACCTCACCGAGCAGCATCGGCGGCCCCGCGGCCACCGCAAGGAGGTCGACCTCCGTCCTGCCGACGTTCTGCTCGAGATATCTACTCCAATTGGGATCGAGTTCGACCGGTGTTTCCTCGACCGGCGCGCCCATTAGGTCGCGCGCGAGTTCGACGCCGCGAGCCGGCAGCGTGACGATCACCCATTCATCGAGATCACCGAGCCTCATCTGCACCGAGATGAGGTCGTATCGATCCTTATCGAACAGCGCTCCATCAAACTCCGGCTCGACGATTTCAAGCACGCAGTCAAAGGCGACGAAAGGCACGAGGCGCGAATGGAATTGAGTGATTACGGTTTTCGCAAGCTGACCGGCGACCGATTGCTCGAGCCCCGTCAAGTTGCGCGTCGGCGCGGGGCCTGAAAATTTGCCGGTCCCGCCGTACATGGTGTCCAGCGCGCGAAACAGAATAAGCCGATCGAACGCCACCACCGCGCGGGCGCCCCATTCCGAAATTGTATAGACCGCCGCGACCCTGCCGGCGCACGGTGCCAACGCTTCATTGAGTGGTTGCTGCACCGCCTGCTGGAACGTCAGGTTGGCGTCGAGACCGAACTCCTCTTTGAGCGCCGCCGCGCTTCCCTCGGCGCCTGCCGTGAATATGGCGAGCAATGCCGGCATCTCGACAATCGGCACCAGCGTATTGTGAAAAATGCGCGTGAGTTCGGGCCGCATCAGTTCGCCGACCGCTGCTGCCTCGCCCTCAGTCAACTCGGGCGCCTCTACCTCCTGATCCATCTCACGCCTCCGGCGTTTGCGGGGCCGGATCCGGCCGCAGCTTGATCAGCGACCGATCCGCCATACTCAGGGCAAGCACGGCAACCCACCGGCGCGCTTCGCCGATCGACTTTGGCGGCACCCGCACCTCGGTTGCCAGTTCCGCCTCGACGATCCGCCGCGACCGTGGCGACAGAGACTGGAGTATCGATTCGGCCAACTCGGATGAGGCGCCGCGCAGAGCCATCACGACTCGTTCTGCCGGAACTTCGTCCATGAGGCGCGCGCGATCCTCTGCTTCCATGCCAACGATATCTTCGAATGTAAACACATGGCCTTTGACCCGCAGGGCGTCCGCCGGATCCATCTCTTCGATGCTGGTGAGGATTTCTTCGATCTGCTCGCGCTCGAGCTTGTTCAGGATCGACGCCAGTCGCGCGTGCTTGTTGACGGTCTCACCCTCGACAACAGTCTCGCCAAACAGTTCTTTGCCAAGGCGATCGCCGACGAGTTGCATCGCCGCATCGCTTATCGGCTTCATCACGAGCAGCCTGCGACTGAGATCGGACCGCTGCTCACCGCTCAGCTTTTCGAGCACCGCCGCGGCCTTACTGACATCCAGTCGCGACAGAATCACCGCTGCGACCTGCGGCTGCTCGCTGACGATGAACTCCGCGATTCTCTCGTCCTTGACGTCATCCAGCTTTGACCAGACACGATCCGATGACGAGCCCGACATCTCGGAGAGTATTTCCGAGATCTGATCGTCGCTGAGCACGCCGGAGAGCAGTTGCTGGGCCCCGTTCTCGGAGCCGGCGAGCGCACCGGAGCTCTCGAGCGCAGCGTAGAGTTCGTCGATCAGCGCCTCGATCGCTTCGTCCGGCACTGCCGGCAGCGCCGTCGCTGAGCGCGCGACAAGCCTGATCTCGCGATTGTCGAATTTCTTGATGATGCTGTCGGCCGATGGTTTGCTCATGGTGAGCAGGAGCGCCGTCACCTTGTCGGCGGCACTCAGCGTGTCATCTTCGGACGTGGTCAGGGGCGCTTTGCTCATAACCTGGTCGATCTTCCCGTCTCAAGGCCTCGAACGCGCATCGTTCCCCTCGATTTAAGCCGTGCGAAGCGAGAGTGTGCGAATCCTAATCTTGACCGACCGACCTTGCGGCACCCTGACAGGATGGCTCGCCCGCCACGAACGTCCCACCAGTGCTCAAACCGGCCGGAACCTGCCGGTGAAGGAAAGTCCCGATACCGCCTGATCGATGGTGCCGGCTCTGCCGGTCGATAGCGCGCCGGTCGCGCGCGACGCAGGGTCACCCGGTTGCCGACCGGCGCGCTGCTCTGCAAACTGCGCGGCACTTTCTCGCGCGCCGCTGCCGGCAGAATCGCGTTGCTGGCCGCCCATCTGAGCCTCGGCCTGGCTCCCCTGACGCGCCTCCCGTTGGTCGCCCTCGCGAGTTGGCGCGTCGCCCGCACTCATTCGACCGACAGTCAACTCTGTGACCGCGTATCCGGCACCGTTCAATCGGGCCGAAAGTGTCCCGCGCTCCTGCTCGACCTTGCCGAAGGTTTCCGCGCGCTCCGCCTCGAGGTGCACGCGCAGATCACCGTCGCTGGCAGTGAGCACGATCGTCACGACGCCAAGCGAGTGCGGGTTGAGCTGAAGCTTGATCGAGCGGACGGCCGGCGCGAATGCGGGCGCCGCAGGGTCGGTGCCCGGCGCGGATCTCGCCGTAGCCTGCTCCGCCGGCGACTCCATGGCGCGCTGCACGCCGTCGGCGATCTGCTGGCCGATGCTGCCAATTACGGCGCCGTCGGCCGCCAGCGAAACCGGTGCAGGTGCGGTCTTGGCTTCAACCACGCGCCCCGAAGCTGTCGACATTTCGGAGGCGTCTCGTTGAAGCGCCTGCGATCGATTAAATCGAGCAGCGGCGGCGAGCGACAGCGGCAGTGCCCGATAGTCTGGTGCGCCGGCGCTCATGCCGAGCAGCCGGCGCGATTCGTGGGCAATCGGTTGGAAGTGAGTTTCCTGACGAACCACCCGGATGGGAATGGCACCGATATCCGGAACGTCGTCCGGTTGCTCGGATCCGACGAGCGCGTCCGGGTCTCCGTTTTCGTGGTCCATGCGCTTGGTTGCCGCCGCCGATCCGCCGGCGAGAGAGTGTCGATGCAGTGGCGCCACGAGATCCGCCGAAGAGGCCATCGTCTCGCGCGTGGCCGTAAGATCGCGCCCCAGCACGACCAGCGCATCACGTGCCTGATCGCTGCGAATCTCGGTCGACTGCATCGCCGAGAGGGCGGCGTTCGCGTCGGCCTGCGCCGTGTCCACGGCATTCGGCGATCGGGCGCCGTCGACGCCGATCATCGTCGTTGCTAAGCCAATATCGAGCTTTTCGCTCACAGCGTCGGCGCGCGCCCCCTTCTCTTCGTCGCCGGTCGCATTCGCGGCGCGACGCTCTCGGGCCTCAAGGCGATGGATGGCCCGCGTCGACGGCCTCGTAGCATCGCGCGGTTTTGCTGTGGCCTCGTCGCCGACGGCATCCTCTTTTGCTTCGCCTGCGGTTTCCGACAATGCCGCGGCAAAATCACCGTCCTCGACCCTGCGGCTGGATTGAGCGGAATCGCTACCACCAGGCAATGCGCGCGGGCTGGATGACGCTGAAGGGACGACCGAGGTCATTCGTCAATGTCCTTGAGTAATTTGTCGACATGAGCAATGCGCGCTAACGCATGAACTGCGGCCGGCGTGCCACCTGCGGATGACGGCGCTGGTGTTGGCGTTGGATCCGAAGAAGCCACTCGCGTCGGCGCTGTGCCGCCCGCAGGCGCGGGAGCAACCGCAGGCTTTTCGATGGGAAGTCCCGCGCGCGTCGGCGTTGTCTCCGCCGGTGCTGGAGATGCAGCGAGCGCAGCCTCGGTGGCCGGGAGGATTGGAGGTGGCTGCTCGATAAGCATGGCGACCGAGCGCGCAGCGTCAATCAACTCCTGCACCGACGCATTGCCACCAATCGACTGGGCTGCGGCAAGACGCGCCAAGCCGAGCTTGCGGTCACTGCCGATTACGAGCGCGCTACCCTCGTGGGCGAGCGCCCAGGCTTCGTCAACCGATCCCTTGCGCGCATATTTCTGTGCCATCCGCGCGGCATGGATCGCCGTCGCAAGACGTGACGATCGCAGGCCGGCCTCCGCGAGCGCGGAATAAAACATCACCAGCTTGTTTGGGTCGAGGTACTGCACGACGGCGTGCACCCAACGCGCCCCATCCGGTCGCTCGCTGTAGCCCCCCTCGGAGATCGCGTTGGCAACGGGACGGACCACCGCCGAAAGGAATGGCGAACGTGGAAAGCGCCTGAAATATCGCAGCGCGATCGCTTCGAACTTTGCCTGATCGCCCTGCGTTATTGTCGCCTCGATGGCGAGGCGCAGCGCCGTCTCCTCGACGAGCGTTCCCGGTGACAGAAGCCTCGCGTCATCACAGAGACGAACGACCCGCGCGAGATCGGTATTGGCAACGACGATTGCCTTCACCAGCGCGATGTGGCCGGCGAGGCTTGGCGGCAGATCATAGACATCAACCTTGTCGAGCAAACGCAACGTGACGCTGCGTTTGCCTTCCGCATACGCGAGTGCCGCCTGCGCGATGGCCAATTCGCTCTCGGCGAAGAACTTACGGCTGAGAACCAACTGCAGCAAAGTTGGATCGCCCCCGCTCAGCGCAAATTTGACGAGCGCTTCGCGGTTACGGACGGACGTCCAAACCTCCGGCGGAAAGGTCGACAATTCCTGCGCGATTTCGACGACAACGGCCTGCTGGAGCGGAACCGCCGCTTCGTCACCATGCGCGATGCGTTCCTGCAAAGCGCCGAGCATCCGCACAGCATGATGCGGCTGACGCTGCGTAACCATCACGGGCGGACGTTCGGCGATGACGCCGGCCTCGCTTGGAGGCGCCGCAAAAATCGGAGTCGGGCCGCCGACGACGATGGCCGCCAGCGCGGACGCCGCACAGCCCGACAGCAAGCCGCGCCGACGCGCCAGAACAGCGGATGATGGCGACCTGCCGCTCATTCAGGCACCTGCTGCAGGAGAATCTCGATCCGACGATTGCTGGCCGCCTCGGGATCACCGGGTTCCTTCAACTTGCGATCGGCGTACCCTTCGATCCTATTGAATCGGGCTTCGTCGATCCCCGAGCGCACGAGCATCGCGTAGGCCGCTTCGGCGCGCGACACCGACAAGCGCCAGTTGTTACTCTTCTCGGTGCGATAGACGCGGCTATCGGTGTGCCCGCGCACAACGATGCGCTTGCTGTTCGCCGCCAGCACCGGCGCGATGCGGTTTATGAGTTCGATCGTCTGACGGCTCGGCTCCGACGAGCCGATGGAGAACATGCCGAAGGTGCTGGTGTCGGTGAGGCTCAGGACAATTCCGTTCCCTTCCACGGTTACTTCGATGCCGGGGCCGCCGTCGCCGGCAACCGGCTTTACCGCACTGCGGATGTCGCGCAGCACACCGGACGCAGCGGCTTCGAGTTGCGCCTTGGAAGGGGCCACTCCGGCAGCCGCCGCTTCTGGTCCGCTCAAGGCTTTGGCCTCACCGGCCTTGCGCTCACCCGTCTTCGCTTCGCCGGATTTGGCCTCACCCACCTTCATCTCACCGGAGCGGGCGTCGCCTGCTTTGACCTCACCCGATTTCGCGTCGCCGGCTTTGGCTTCGCCGGCCTTGCGCTCACCCGTCTTCGCTTCACCGGATTTGACAATCCCTGCCGGAGCCTCGCCAGTCTTCATCTGCTGACGTGGGGCTGCGCTTGGCGCGGGATCCGCCGCTCCATCGCGCGTCTCTGAAACTGGTCCGGCGCCCTGTGGGTCGCGCAGATCGCTGCCGGGACCGCTGCGACGAAGCTCCTCGATCAGTTTGCCGGCATCGAGCATCGCTGTCGGCGGCAGGGCTCCCTGCTCGCTCGCCGGCGTTCCGTGCCTCGGCCCCTTCGTCGTATCCTTGTCGGCGCCTTCAAGCGACATGAGCTGGCCCGGAGCGAACGGATTGAACGGATCGCGGAAGGCGCGACCGGTCTCGACAGCGCGGCCACCCTTCGTCGCATTCCCGTCCCGGCCGAATGGCGCTTCCGTCGGCTCAGGGGCCGCACCCGGATTTTCGTCCGTCCCAAGTTGCACGGCTTCGCCGGGCTGGAGCGGTTGCGCGTCGGACTTGGACTTGCTGTCCGACTTGCCTTGCGACTTCGTCTTCTCCGCTTTTCCTTCCGCCTCTTCCGCGTTGGCCTTGCCGTCGACGTCGCGCAGACCTTTCTTTCGGATCACGTTGTCTGACAGCTTGATCGGATTGAAATAGCTGGCGACGCTCGCCTTCATCTCCGTATTGGAAGCGTTGACCAGCCACATGACGAGAAAGAACGCCATCATCGCCGTCATGAAGTCGGCGTACGCGATCTTCCAGACGCCGCCATGGTGCCCTTCTTCCTCGGCGTGTCCGCGGCGAACGATGATCTGGATAAGTTCGGCCGGAGCGTCTTCTGGCTTCGACATCAGCGCAACACTCCGTCTAGCCGTGACAGCCAATCGGCGAGCCGTGTCTCGATGACCGTATCGTTGATCTTGACGCGCACTTCAGCGACATCGCCGGGCAAACAACGCACGCTGCCGGCGGGTGCCCCACGCCGTCCCATGGCTTCGCCGAGGGCTTCGCGCACCGGCTCGACCAACTCTCGCGGACATGCCACGTCGATCGTCATTCCGTCTGTCAACTCCACCATGTCGCTCAGTTCTTCGACGAAACTGGCAATTGCAATCTTCGTGACGCTGGTGCGCAGGACCGGCACCAACGCGGTTGCCACGTGCGTCGAAATCGCCAAGCGTGCCCGCTCGATCCCGACGCGAACCTCATCGGCGAGCTGCTCCGCCAGCGCCTTCGAAAATACGCTTCGCACTTCCTCAAGCCGCCGCTCGAAGTCGATCGACAATTCCGCGGTCTGCGTCTCGATCTCCTGGCGTTCCTGCGCACGCCCCGCGGCAACACCTTTCTGGTAGGAATCCTGCAGACGCTGCGCGAGCATGTCCGGCGCCGGCGCCGATTGCGCTGCCGGCGCGGGCACGGCCTTCTGCACCGACACCTGCACTGGCGTCGATGCTCCTCCGTCCCCGCTCGCAAACTCCCTGAGAAAGTGATGTATCGGCCGCGCCATCACGCGCCCTTCGGGTTCTGCATCCAGCCCTTGAGGACTTTCGTCACCTCGGCCGAATCCGACTCCACGATGGCTTCCAGTTTCTCACGCATCGCCATGTTCTTCTGGCGACGTGGCCCTTCAGGCAATGCGCCGCCGCGCGCGCCTTCGATCATTCTGTCGGAAGAGATCGCCGCCGTACCGACACCTGCACCCGGCGCCGGCAGCGCGGTAGCCGAGGCACCTTCCAACGCTGCGGTCGGGACGTTGGACGCTTCAAGCGCAGTGACCGGCGACTGCGCCAACACGCGCGTCAACGGCCGCACACCGAACCAGACAACGAGGAAGGCGACACCAAGCATCGCCGCTGCGTTCATCGCCGTGCCCGCATTCATGAGCATATAGTCGCGGATACCCGGATTGGCCTCGGGGGCCAACGCCCCCTCGCCCGCAGCAAAGTCAGCAGCAACGATCTCGATCTTGTCGTCGCGTTCGGCGCTCGCGCCCGTCGCCGCCGAGACGAGCCGCTTAAGGTCGGCCAATCGCGCTTCCTGGGCGGCGGGAGTCGCCTCGCCACCAAGTGAATCCGCGAGGTGCTTGCGGCTGATCACGACTGCGATCGCCATGCGCTGGAGCCGATAGCCCTCGCGGACAGTCTGGACGACTTTTGAATTGAGCTCGTAGTTGACCAGTTCCTCGCGCCGATCTTCCTTCTGGCGGCGCTTGTCGCCATCCGGCTGACCTGCATCTTCCTTCGGAAGGTTGGCTACGACGCCGACCGCAGACTTGCCACCGCCACTGTCTTCGGACTGGCCGGACTGCTTGACCGTCCGCACCGAGCGCTCGATGCGGGATTTCGGGTCGAAGACGGTTTCATTGACCTGCTGGCGGTCGACGTCGAGACGGACCGTCGCGCTGATCTGGAAGTGGCCGGGGCCGAGAATGGCGGCAAGCGTCCGGCTGGCGCGGCGCTCCATCTCGGCGGCCATCGTCTTTTCCATTTCGGCGTGCTTGTGCGAGCCGAGACTCAAGTCGTCGCCACCCGCCGCCAGGAGTCGCCCATCAGTTCCGGCGACGCTGACCTGCTCCAGCTTCATGCCCGGCACCGCCGCGGCGACGATGTGGCGCACCGCCTGCGCCGACGAATTCTGCCAGCGATCACCGACGCGGAGCAGCACCGAGGCCGATGGCTCCCGACGCTCGCGGCGGAACGATCCAGGATCAGCCAAAACCAGATGGACGCGGGCGGCGGCGACACCGTCGAGCGCCTGGATGGTCCGCGCAATCTCGCCTTCGAGCGCGCGAACACGCGTCACTTCCTGCATGAATGACGTAAGGCCGATGGATCCCATCTGATCGAAGAGTTCGTAGCCCGCGCGCGAACTCGACGGCAGCCCCTTCTGCGCCAATAGCGAACGCGCCTTCGACGTCTGGCCGAACGGGACGAGGACTGCGCTGCGCTGCTCGTTGACATCAAAGGGAACGCCGGCCTCCGACAGCGCGGCCGTGATCCGCGAAACGTCCTGCGCGGACAATCCGGTATAGATCGGCTGCATGACCGGCCGACCAAGAAAGACGGCAGCGGTTCCTACCGCCGCGATGACCGAGAGGCCGACCAGGGCGAGAAGCATGAGACGACGCGCACCGAGCGCCGCGAAGCCCGCCACGAGCCGAGAGAATTGTTCACTGCTGAGCATCACCACACTTGCGCGATTGGAAGGGCTCGATGGCTAACCATCGACCAGCAACCTTGCGCGAAGATGTTGGAGAGCGCCGCGGCGGCGCGGACGAATATCGAAGTGGCTTTAATGCCCGCTGGCCGACAGGCGGCGGAGCAACCAGAGAGTAAGCGCAGAAAAGAAAACGCGCGGGCCCCCGATCGAGGAGACCCGCGCGCCTTGGTGTGGTGAGCCTTAGCCGCGGAACAGCGAGAGGATGTTCTGGCTGGAGGAGTTGGCGATCGACAGCGCCTGGATGCCAAGCTGCTGCTGAACCTGCAGGGCCTGGAGGCGGGTCGATTCGGCGTTCATGTCCGCGTCGACCAGCGTCGAGATACCACGATCGAGAGCGTCCATCAGGCTGCCGACGAAGCTCTTCTGGATGTCGATGCGCTTCTTGGTCGAGCCGAGGTTGCTGGCCGCCGTCGTCATCTCCGACAGAGCCGCGTCAACGGCCTGGATGTAGTCTTCCATGTCGTCATCGGAGGCGCTGGTGATGTCGATTTCGGCCGTCGTCGCGTTGGCGTCATCGTAGTTGACGAGGACGATCGTGCCGGCGGCGTCGATCGAGCCACGAGCAGCGTTCGCCGCATCGGCGTCGGCGCGCGTCAGACGCGCGGAACCGAGGATGCCGAGCGCTTCCGGACCGGCCGAGCCGCTGTCCGCTACCGCACCCGTCGTGCCGTCGGTGTTGGCGTCGAGCAGGAAGTTCGAACCGACGTCGATCGCAAGAGTGCCAACCGCGACTTCGGAACCGTTGACGCCCGAACTGCGAGCGAAAGAGGAGACGACCGAAACCTCGGCCTGATAGGAAGCCGAGCCGGTGTCGACACCGAGCCAATTCTGGCCGGCAATCGCGGCACCCTTGGCGATCGAGCGGAGCTGGTTCTGCAGCTCGTCGATTTCCGACTGCACTTTCGCCTTGTCGACGCCGGGCTGGCGAGCGGCAACGAGCTTGGCGCCCATGTCTTTGACGAGGTCGATCGCAGCGTTCATGCCGGTGTAGGCAACGTCGATCGTGGCAGCGCCAATCCCGAGCGCGTCATTGACGGCCGAGAGCGACTTGTTGTCGGCGCGCATCGAGGTTGCCATCGACCAATAGGCCGCGTTGTCCTCAGCCGTCGCAACGCGAAAGCCGGTCGAGATCCGGTTCTGCGTCTGCAGCATGCTTTTGTTGGTTGAATTGAGGCTCGCCAGCGCGGTTTGCGCAGCGTAGTTCGTGTTGATGCTATTGCTCATTCGTATGCCCCTTGAGGAGTTGTGATTCTGTGCGGGACATACCGGACTGGCCGGTAAAGCGGATCGGCATCATGCCCTCGGAACTCATTCCTGATCGGAACGCCCCCCCGAGTCCGCTATGCACGCCACTTATACAGTTGGATGTACTAAGCCTCAGTTAATCTTGTTCGTCGAATTAGCCAATAGGAATTCGCGCCTACTTACGACTTTGCTGAGGACGTCACCCGAAAGAGCGCACCAGTCCACCGACAAGCAGATTCCAACCGTCGATGAGGACGAAGAAAAGCACCTTGAACGGCAGTGAAATCGCCGTCGGCGGCAGCATCATCATGCCCATCGACATGACGAGCGTTGCGACGATCAGGTCGATGACCAGAAACGGCAGGATGATCAGAAACCCGATCTCGAATCCGCGCCGCAGTTCCGAGATCATGAAGGCCGGCACCAGAACGCGCATGTCGACTTCCGTCGGTTGAACCGTCTCTCCCGGTGCCGGTGGCGCGGCGGGCGGGGTCGTGGCTGCGCGAGACTTTGCGACGCCCTCAAACAGCGCGATGTCTTTCTCGCGGACGTTCGCCTGCATGAATTCACGCAGCGGTTTCGTCATCCGCTGGTAGGCCTCCCGCTCGTCGATCCGGTTCTCCAAAAGCGGCTGAACGCCTTCGTTCCACATCCTGTCGAAGACTGGTGCCATGACGAAAAAGGTCATGAACAGCGACAGGCTGATGAGCACGATGTTGGCCGGCGTCGACGGCAGGCCGATCCCTGAGCGCAGGAACGAGAGCGCAATGATGAAGCGCGTGAAGCACGTCACCGTGACAAGAATTCCCGGCGCCAGCGACAGCACCGAGAGCAGCGCAATGAGCTGCAGGATTCGTCCGCTCGTCGCTCCCTGGCCTTCCGGGATGAGGTCGCGGAGATTGATCGACTGCGCGATCGCCTCCCCCGGCAGCAGGAGCGCGACCAGCACGAGAAGGAGCATCCCGCGCTTCATTCGACGACCAGTGAACGGAGGACGACGCCGCGTGCACGGCCTTTGCTGCGCAATCGCGCGATTTCGGACAGATCCTCACGCAGGTACTCGATGCCGACGGCGCTCTCGACATGCGAAAGCGGCACTGTGCGCAGGAAGCTCATCAAATCTTCGGAAATCGTCTTGAGAAGAAGCGTTCGGTCATCCTTCTCGCCCGTCTCGACAACGACCGAAAGCTCGAGCCGAGCCCAGCTCTTTTGCGGCCCGGCGAGGGTCACGAGAATCGGATCGAGACCGATCACCTGCTCCTTTTGTGCTTCAGCAGGCGCTCCTGCAGCCGCACGCTTGCCCGCAGCCGCGGCCTCCCCGGCTTTTCCCGATGAGGCCGGAGCGTGTGCGTCCTGCTTGCCGGCAGCCGGCGCTTTGCCTTGCGCGCCCGCCGTATCGGCATTGAGGAACGTCATGCTGAAGCCGGCGCCCGCCCCGGCCCCGAGGACGGCGAGAAGCAGCAATGCGACGACAAATCCTCCTTTGCCGGCGCTCGCTTCCTTGACTTCTCCACCCTCGGCCATCGGCCCCGCTTCCGGTTCAGTGCGTGTTCGTCTCTCGCTCAGATTCGATCGGCGGTACGAACGCGCTCTGCGTCTTTGTCGTCGAGTCGGCCCGCCTCGTCGATGCGCGTGTGCGCCGCAGCTCGATCGGCCACGCTTTAAAACGGACTGTACTTGTCGATTAGCTGATGCCCCCAGGCGGGCTGCTGGACTTCCATGCTCCGCCCACGACCGCCGTACGAAATGCGCGCCTCGGCGATTCGCTCGTAGGGAATCGTATTGTCGGCCTTGATATCGGCGATGTTGACGACACCCGTGAATGTCAGCACGCGCAGTTCGAAATTGACGCGCACCTCCTGCGATCCCTGGATCAGCAGGTTGCCGTTCGGCAACACATCGGACACCACCGCCGCCAACCGCAGGTCGATGCTTTCGGAGCGCTCGATCTCACCCTTGCCGTCCTGGGCTGTGTTCGACTTCAACCCGGTCGCTCCAGTGCCTTTGCCCGCGGCCTTGGCCCCGATGGCGTCGATGTCATATGCGACGTCGAACCCGAACCCGTGTGACGCATCACGCGTTCGTTTCGAGCGGTTATCGAGTGTCGCCTTGTCCTTGATCGAGATCATGACCGTCAGAATGTCGCCCAGCCGGCGCGCGCGGCGGTCACGAAAGAGATCGGCCCCGCGATTGCTCCACAGCGATGTGGTCAAATGCGGCGCGACAGGTTTCTCAGGTACAGGGAGTGCAGGCGCATAGGCGACCGGCGTCACCTGCGGCTTGATGCCAGCGCCGACGGGGCTGAGCGACGGTTCCTTGCCGATTTCGGTCGGCTTCGACGAACAACCGACGGCAACGGTCGCAGCCATCGCAAGCGCGAGCGTCCGCCCGCGCCACAGCGCCAGACTCGTGTCCCGAAACCCACGGCTCGCGCGTTGTAGTGTCCGATCAGCGCTCAAGATCGTCCTCCGGGATCGGATTTCCTCGACGCGCCCAGCAAGATCATCTGGAGACGCGCGGCCTTGTCAGACGGCATATCGTTGAGGATCTGGCTCGCGACGCGCGGCGAAAGCTTGCTCAGAATCGCCGCAGCCGAGCTTTCCTCAAGCTTGGTGAGCTGCTCCGACGCCGCGTCGGGGCGCATACCGGAATAGATCGTCACGAGCTGATCGCTGGTCCGGCTGGCGAAGTCCTCGCGCCGCGCCACCCATTCCTTGAGTTCGGCAATGCGCGATTCGATTTTCGCAAGCCGGTCGTCAAGTTCCAATCCAAGCGTCTTGAGCTCAGCCGTCTGATGCGCATAACGAGCCTCGCGGGCGGGCTCAAGCACAGCTTGACAGTATTGATCTGCCACGGATGCTGTGGGTCGCGCCTCCGGGACCAGGGGACGCTTGACCTCGGGTGGCATGACGACAACGGGGCGCTGCGGCTGCCCGCGCGGCGCGGCGGTTGGCGGAGTTGACTGTGCCCCCTTGGGCGCACTCTTGCCGGCAGGCGTCTGGCCAAGCGCCGGCGCAGCAAGCGTGAGCAGCGCCGAGACGACGCCAGTCGCGATCATCATCGCGACCGCCATGCCTCCCTGCCCCACCCGCTTGCGCACCATCATACCGTGAACCTCCACATCACTGCGCTACTGGACCACGAGGTCCGCTTGCAGCGCCCCCGCCGACTTGATCGCCTGCAGTATGGCGATGATGCCGAGCGGCTTCAGTCCCATGCGGTTCAATCCCGTCACCAGGCTTTGCAGATCGACACCGTTGATGACCGCGAAGTTGCCGTTTTCCTGTTGCGCCGTGACCTCGGTAGTCGACGTCACAACCGTCTGGCCCTTCGAAAACGGCGCCGGCTGCGACACCACAGGCGTTTCAACAACCCGCACCGTCAGATTGCCGTGCGTAACCGCGACCTGGCTGACTTTGACATTGCGGCTGATGACAATCGTGCCTGTGCGCTCGTCGATAATGATGCGCGCCGGCGTGTCAGGGGCGACTTTGAGCAGCCCGATCGCGGCGAGAAAGCGCGCAGGGCTCGTGCCCTTCGGCACTTCGATCGCAAGCGACGTCGGCCCGTTTTCGCGCGCGAGACGGCGCTTCTCGGTTTGCCTGGTGTACTCGTTGATCGCATCGACGATCGCGATCGCGGTGCCAAAATCGGGATTCTTCAGCTCGAGGTGTACCGTACGCGAGTCAGCCAGCAAATCCGGCGCATCGCGCTCGACGAGCGCCCCGCTGACGATCCGGCCAGCCGTCGGCACACCATGGGTGAGCGTTTCGTTCTGCCCCTTTGCCTGGAACCCGGAGATCACGACGGATCCTTGCGCGACGGCGTAGATATTATTGTCCGGCCCCTGCAGCGGGGTCATCACGAGAGTACCGCCCGCGAGCGACGTCGCATCCGAAAGCGACGAAACGTTGATATCGATACGGTTGCCGCCAACGGCGAAGGCCGGCAGCTCCGCGGTCACGATGACGGCTGCGACGTTGCGCGTGCGCATGTCGAGCCCGCGAATCGTCTGACCGAAGCGCTCGAGCATCGCGTTCATCGATTGCTCGGTGAATGGCGAGTTGCGCAGGCTGTCGCCCGTCCCCTTGAGACCGATCACGAGACCGTAGCCGACGAGCTGGTTGGCCCGGACGCCGCGAACCGACGTGATGTCCTTGATGCGCGCCTCAGCCGACGCCTCGCCAAGCAGGGCGATCGTGCAGAACAGGGCGACGACCAGCGTGCGCGCGAAGGACATTCTCAATTCACCCCAACCTGGACGCTGCCGTTCGACTGCACGAGGCCCCGGATGACGACTCCGGTGTCGGTGTTGCGGACATTGACCAGCGATCCGAGCACGCCCGGCTGAAGCGCGACCCCACTTGCTTCAATGCTAAGCCCGCCGGTGACGAAGACGAGGACGACGCGTTCGCCTTCCTTGAACAGGAATGGATCGCGCAGCGCGTTGATAGGTATGGCGTGCCCCTTAGGCAGCACGCGACGAGCGACCTTGCCGACGACAGCTTCGCGCGACGTGAAGTAGTTGCGCAGCACCTTATCGTTCGCAACGAAGCGCTCTTCGGCGACCAGTTCTTCCGAAAGCACATCGCCTTGCAGAATAGTCACCGACGGCACGGGCATCGAGGTCGCAGCCGGCCCAGCAGCGACGGCCGACACGGGCGCAAGCGCCAGCGCTACGGCCGCGGCTTGCAACCAGCACCAGAGTTTTTTTCTTGGCGTCACGCGCTCCCCCGTTCAGGTGACAATGCTACGAACTAACGAATGCCCTTGGTGATCACGCCCATCATGTCGTCCGATGCCTGGATGATCTTGGAGTTCATTTCATAGGCACGCTGGGCGGAAATCAGTTCGGTGATCTCCTTCACCGGATCGACGTTCGAAGATTCGAGATAACCTTGCTTGATGCGGCCGAGCCCGTTCTCGCCGGCAATGCCGACAACTGCCGCGCCCGAGGCCAGCGTTTCGCGCCACAGATTGCCGCCGAGCGGCTCGAGCCCGACTTCGTTGATGAAACTCGAGACCGAGAATTGCCCGAGCAACTGCGGGGCCACCTGACCGGGAATAGTCGCGTACACCTGGCCCTGCTCGTTGACATTGATCGCCGTCGCTTCTGGCGGCACCGTCATCGTCGGCTGCACCAGATATCCTTCGGCCGTCACGACGCGACCGGTCTGGTCCTTGTTGAATGCCGCCGCGCGCGTGTAGAGAGTTTCGCCTTCGGGGCCGATCACGCGGAAGAAGCCGCGCCCCATCATCGCCATGTCGAAAGTATTTCCCGTTTGCGTCAGCGCGCCTTGCAGATGCAGATTCCGAATGGCCGCGGCGCGCACACCGAGACCGACGCGGGCACCTTCGGGGACCACCTCGGTGCCACCCGCGGCCGGCGTGCCGGCGGCGAGTTCGGTCTGATAGAGCAGATCGACAAACTCGGCGCGCGACCGCTTGTAACTCGTCGTGTTGATGTTCGCGACGTTGTGCGCGATCACCTCGACGTTGAGCTGCTGCGCCGACATCCCAGTGGCGGCAATTGAAAGTGCCCGCATAACCTGATCCCCCGACCCGTCAGATCGCCATCCTGCTGATTTCCTGGTAGGCCGAAATGACCTTGTCGCGGACCGCGATGACCGACTGCAGGCTTTGCTCTGCCGACATCACATGCTCGACGACGTCCTGCATCGCCACCGTGCCCTTGACCCCGCCGATCGAAACGGCTTCGGCCTGCCGCAGCTTGTTGCCGAAATCCGTGATCGCGTTCCCGAGCATGCTCGCGAAGTCGTTACCCGCATCGACGCTGGGCGCTGCCGGCGTCGGGCCGCTCGGGCGCGCCACGCCGCCGGTCGGACCGACCGGCAGACTGCGCACGCCAATTCCGGAAACTGCATCCAGCATTATCTACCTTTCAGCAGGTCAATGAGGTCGCCCATCATTTCGCGGGCCTGGCGCACGACCTGCAGATTCGCCTCATAAGATCGGTGCGCCTCACGCATATCGGAGAGCTCGACAAGCGGATTGACGTTGGAGAGCTTGACGTATCCCGCCGCATCCGCCGCCGGATGCCCCGGATTGTGCTGGGCAGGGAACGGCGCCTGATCCCGGCCAATAGCACTGGTGCGCACAACACTCACGCCGCTCGCTCGGTCCAACTCCTGAGCAAAGCTGATGGTCTTGCGCGCATAAGGATTGCCGCCCGGAACAGACGACGTCGCGCTGGCGTTCGCGAGGTTTTCCGAAACGATACGGATGCGCGTCGACTGCGCCCGCAATCCCGAAGTGGAAGAGAGGATTGCGGCTTTGAGTTCGTCAGCCATTGGCTACCCCCTGACGCTCGCGAGCAGCATGCGGTGGAACGCCGAGACGATGCCCGTTACGGCCGAGTGCTGGGAGCGAACCTCACCGAGGTTCGTCAGTTCGGACTCTAGACTGACGGTATTGCCGGAATGCTTGGTCGCGTCGGTTGCGCGCGCAATGAGATCGTACGCCTTCGCGCCAAACTGCGACGGCGCCAGATGCTTGGAGTCGGTCCGCGACACAGCAACGCTGGACGTCAGCGCGGCTTCGAACGACGGCACGTCGCGCGCCTTGAAGCCGGGCGTATCGGCATTCGCGATATTGTCGGCAATGGCGGCGCTGCGCGTTGCCAGCCAGCGATTGCGTTGGCTGGCAACCGCAAAAAGGGTGAGGTCGTGCATCGGCAGATCCTTAGGCTTCAGACCTTCTGATAGCCTAAGTCTCTTGCCTGAAGCTGGAGGATTGGACGGATCGGCGGCCTGTGCGCGAATCGGTCAGCGCCCGCTGGAGCCGGGCACTGCGGCTGAGCGCGGTCGGCTCCGGCTGCTCGAAGCGAATGAGGTCGATCTCGACGCTGGCGCTGGCCGCTTCGAGCGTCAGACGGTAGTAGAGCTCGATCCCCTGATTGCGAAACACCATCGCGAGACGGATCGAGGGCGGCGCATCCCAGTCGAGCACGACCTCCGCGTGTTCGCCAAAACGCATCGTCTCCGACTTGAACAACATCTCGCATTCGCCGTCGAGAAGACTGCGCAGCGTCGCCATACGCTCGAGCCTGATCAGCGCGATCAGATCGGCGGCGTCATAGTTCCTGAACTCGGTCGTCAGGTCCGCGATATAGTCGGCCAATATGGCCTCGAGACGAGGCGTCAACTCAGTGACCTGGGGCAACATCATGCACCTCTTGGCAAGCTAACGGTCGGGCCGGCCGCGGAACGCGACATCAGGAACAAGATGACCTCCGCGATCGCCTTGTAGAACTCGGGTGGGATTGGACGGTCGAGCGTGACCGCCGCGTGAAGGCTGCGCGCGAGCGCTTTGTCCTCGATGACGGGTATGTCGTTGGCTTCGGCGATCTCGCGGATCTTGAGCGCAATGTTGTCGAGCCCCTTCGCTACAACAATGGGCGCCGCCTGGTCGCCACGCACGTAACGCAGCGCCACCGCATAGTGCGTCGGGTTGGCGATCACCACCGTCGCGCGCGGCACTGCCGACAACATGCGGCGACGGGCACGATCGCGGGCCAGCGAGAGCCGTCGAGCGCGCATCGCCGGATCGCCTTCGGATTGCTTGTGCTCGTCTTTGATCTCCTGCTTGCTCATGCGCAGGTCCATCCGCCACTTGAAGCGACTCCACGCGACGTCGGCAATGACGATAGCGGCAAGACTGACGCCGATGATGAGCAGAACTTGGAGAAGCTGGCGCGCAAGCGCGTCGGGGAGCTCGGACGGGTCGAGCAGGATCGCGTTTACGAGATCGGTGGTGTAGTGAATGAGAAAGGCCAGCGCACACGCGGAAAGCACGGTCAGCTTAAGGACCGCCTTCATGAACTCGACGCGACCTTGGGCGCCAAAGATGCGCGTCAACCCCTTGCTGGGCGAGATTTTCGAGTATTCCGGCTTGATGCGATGCCCGACGATTTTCAGCGGATTTTGGAGCAGCGACACCATGATGCCGAACCCCATGAGCACGAAGAGCGGCAGCATGATCACCGCGCCCGCCGCCGCACCGACCGTTCCGAGCAACATCAGAGCATCCGCGCCCACTTCGAGGCGGAATGTGTAGGGACGCTCGATGAGCGCCACCAGCGTCGACTGCAGATTGTCGCTGAAGGCGTGCACCACGATCGGTACAGCCGAGGCAATAGCCAGGATCGAGGCGAACTGGGAAACGTCACGCGAAACGGGCGTGTTGCCCTTCCTGATCGATTCCTCGATCTTATGGGGCGTTGCCTCTTCGGTCTTGGATTCCTTGTCCGGCTGTTCTGACATGGCGCACGAGACCTGAGATCCAAGGGATGAGGCTGTCCGCGCGCCGGCTCAGCGAGATGACCGAATTCAGCGGCGCAGTGTCGTTCGATAGCTCAGATGCTCGTCAGTCACGACCGGATGCACGAGACTTGACGCCTCGCGGGCAACCTACTCGCCGCCAGTCTGTGCCACCTCACGCACGGAGATCGCGAAGCGGGTAGCCGCCTCGTCGAGCGCTACGATCTCGCCGCGCGCCACGACCTGATCGTTCACGACAATGTCGATGAGATCTCCGACCTTGCGGTCCAATGGAATGATGGATCCACGCGTGAGGCTCATCAGCTTGGCAACCGGCATACGTGCCGCGCCGAGCACGAAGCGCACCGAAACCGGTATCCGCATCACCGCATCATGACCGCGCGCGCCCCAGCTATCAGGCGCTTGCGCCTCGCGATCGGCCGCCGCCGAGACGTGCGTCAATTCAGACCTCCAATCACCATGCGATCGCTCGCTGATACCGCGGGCACCGCTACCTGTCGTGCTCATGCGCTTCCGTCCTTCGCCGCCATCGTTCAGGCGGCCTTCTTTTCGACACTACTGGGATTGCCGCCACCAAGCGTTGCCTGCTCCAACTCATCGACAGTCGGCCGATCTGCGGCGGAAATCGCCTTGCGTCCGTGTTCAATAGCAATCTGCGGCATGGCGCCGTTCATCAGTGCCAGCAGCGTCTGCTTGATCACGATGTATTGGCGCATCCGCTTCTCGCGCACGATCTTGACCTGGGTCGCGATGGGCGTGACCACCGCATAGGAGAAGAAAATTCCAGCGAACGTGCCGACCAGAGCGGCGCCGATGTAGGCGCCAAGAATTTCCGGCGGCTGGTCGAGCGCGCTCATCGCCTTGATGACGCCAAGCACCGCCGCAACGATACCGAGTGCCGGGAGTCCCTCCGACATGGCGACGAGCGAATGATAGCTCTTAAGCTTGTCGTGCCGCATGGTCGCGATCTCTTCGTCCATCAACGATTCGATCTCATGCGAACGAGCATTGCCCATCAAAATAAGACGGAAATAATCGCAGATAAACATCAGCAACTTCGGATGCTCGAGCACCTTCGGATAAGCCATAAAAATGGCCGACTCTGTGGGATTGTCGATGTGCTTCTCAACCTCCGCCCGCGACTTCGACTTCATCTCGCGCATAAGGCTGAAAAGGCACAGCATGATAGTGATGTAATCCTCCTTCTTCGGCACTGCGTTGGTCATGGCCTCCTTGAGAGCGGTGCCACAATCCTTAATCGTCTTCATCGGGTTTGCGACGATGAACGTACCGATCGAGGCGCCCAAGATAATGACGTACTCCCACGGCTGCCAGATGACGGAAATCTTGCCACCCATGGCCGCGAAGCCGCCCAGCATGCACGCCAGCGTGACGATCAGGCCAATAACGATGGTCATAGCGCTCTCACCGGATAAGTCGTGATTGAAGATGCACGATGTGGTGAGTGCCTTGCGCGAGGCTGTAGCGGACTTTCGCGCCGTCGACCGCCATCGCTCGCAAGTCACCAATCGCTTGCCAATCGGACAGCGCCAGCTTCGAGCAAGTTCGTTGTGCGTTGCTGTTCTGTGAACCCTTCGCCAGGAACGCGCAACATGTTCAGCACGGCCGTCGGCTACAAACTCATTGCGTCGGATCTCACGGCAGCGCTCGAGCGCACGGCGAGCCAGCCCAATGTGGAACGCGACAGCGCCTACTATCTCGCCAACATCACCAGCATCAAGTCGGTCGACGACTTCATCGGCAACGACCGCATCTTCAAGTATGCGATGAAGGCATTTGGCCTCGAAGACATGGACTACGCCAAGGCCTTCATGCGCAAGATCCTGAATGAAGGCATCGACGATCCAAGAAGCTTCGCCAATTCGCTCACCGACACGCGGTATCGCGAGTTCGCCGAAACCTTCAATTTCAAGCGTCACACGACGGTAACGACCATATTCGATCGGGCCCAGCAGGGGACCGTCGACCGCTACGTTCGCCAAACGCTCGAGGTCGACGCAGGTAAAACCAACGAGGGCGTCCGGCTCGCGCTCTATTTCCAGCGCAAGGCGGAGGGCGTCGACACGCCGTTTCACCTCATGGCGGATCGCGCGCTTCTCAAAGTGACACAGGTAGCGCTCGGCATTCCTGAAGCGACCGGCACCATGGACATCGACCGCCAGGCCGATCTGATCACCAAGAAGCTCGACATCGAGGACCTCAAGGAGCCGGCCAAGCTCGACAAGTTCCTCGAGCGTTTCGCCGCACTCTGGGAGATCGAGAATCCGACGACGGCACCCAGCAACGGCATCGTCCAGCTTATCGACGGGTCATCGAATGTCATCGGCATGGATCTTCTTCAGCAGATCCAGAGTGTGCGGAACGGGCGCTAAGCCATGGAATCCAGCCTTTATGTTTCCCTCTCGGGGCAGCTTGCGTTGCAGCGGCGCCTCGATACCATCGCCAACAACGTCGCCAACAGCACGACACCTGGATTTCGCGCAGAGAACGTCACGTTCGAGAGCGTCATCTCGCAAACCCAGAAGACGCAGGTTGCCTACTCGAGCCCCGGCGATCACACGTTCTCACAGCGCAGCGGCCCGATCGTGCACACCAACAATCCGTTGGACGTTGCGGTTAAAGGGAATGCCTACCTCAGCGTCAATGGCGCCAGTGGTCCGGTCTACACGCGCGATGGACGTATGCGGATATCGGCGCAAGGCGATCTCGAAAACATGAGCGGCCAGCAGGTGCTCGACGCGGGCGGCGGGCCGATTCAGATCAACCCCAATCGCGGCCCCATCCAGATCAGCGGCGACGGCACGATCAGCCAGAAAGGCGAGCGGGTCGGCAAGATCGGGCTGTTCTCCATCCCCGCGACCGCCAAGTTCGTTCGCAGCGAGGGTGCCGCACTCGTGCCCGACGTGCCAGCGGAACCGGTCGTCGACTTCGTTGGCACGGGCGTTGTCCAGGGCTACATCGAAAATGCCAACGTCAATCCGGTTCTGGAAATGACGCGCCTTATCTCGGTGACGCGCGCATTCGAGGCCATGACCGCCGCAGCAGACCAGTCGGACCGCAAATTGAGCGATGCCATCAAGGCGCTCGGAACCGGACGCTAGTTTGACCCGACGCTGCTGTTATGGACTCCGCGCGATTGAACCGCGTGGTCGACTTGGCCTCGCGACCACGTTGGGAACCTGATGACCAGCCCGCACACCGCCATACCCGACAGCGCCTCTGCCGCCGCCGCCGACCCGGCGGATCGACTCGAACGGCTCGCTCAGGTGCTCGGCAATCATGCGGGCGGACTGCCCGTCGTGCGCTACGGCGGACACGTTACCGAAGTAGCGGCGACCCACGTTCTCGTGCGCGGCATTGAGCGCAAGGTCGAGTTGGGGTCGTCGGTGGAGGTCGAAGGAGGTGGCGAGCGCTGGCTTGGCGAGGTCATCGGCATCCAGCCAGATTCCGCCAATATAAAGCTGTTTTCGACGTCACCGCGCCTCGGACTCGGGGCGCCAGTGTGGATTCGCGACAGCCTCGAAATCAAGCCCGACGTCTCGTGGCTCGGCCGCGTCGTCAATGCCTTGGGACAGCCGATCGACGATCTGGGCCCGCTACCCAACGGACCAGTCGCCTACGCCATCGACCACGAGCCCATCCCGCCGATGGCGCTCGACCGCATTCGCAAGCCGATCATCACCGGCGTCAAGGCTGTCGATCTGTTCACGCCGATCTGCGCCGGACAGCGCATCGGCATTTTCGCCGGCTCCGGCGTTGGCAAATCCACCCTCGTGTCGATGCTGGCGCGCACGACCGGCTTCAACACAATCGTCATCGCGCTGGTTGCCGAGCGGGGCCGCGAAGTCCGCGAATTTCTCGACAATGTCGTCAAACCGCACGGTACGCGCGCGGTGACGGTCGTCGCATCCAGCGCCGAGGGCGCAATGATGCGCAAGAATGCCGCGAAGACCGCGATGTCCGTCGCCGAATATTTCCGCGATCGCGGCGACGATGTCCTCCTTGTCATCGATTCGATCACGCGTTTCGCCCACGCCCTGCGCGAGGTCTCGCTTGCTGCCGGTGAGCCGCCGGTTGCTCGCGGCTACGCTCCCTCCGTCTTCGCCGAGTTGCCGAGGCTGCTCGAACGCGCCGGCCCTGGCCGACCGGGATCCGGCTCAATCACCGGCGTCTTTTCGGTGCTCATGGACGGCGAAGACACCAACGAACCGATCGCTGACACGGTGCGCGGTATTCTCGACGGCCACATCGTGCTGGATCGCGCGATCGCCGATCAGGGCCGCTACCCGGCGATCAATCCGCTGACTTCGATTTCGCGTCTCGCGAACCTCGCCTGGACCAAGGAGGAAGCCGAACTCGTGCGCCGCCTGCGGACAATCGTTGCCCGTTATGAAGAGACGCGCGATCTCCGCGCCGTCGGCGCTTACAAGGCGGAAGCGGATTTCGAACTCGACCAGGCCGTCTTGCTCACGCCCGTCCTCTATCGATTTCTCACACAGCTCCCGGATAGTCCGCCATGTACCAGCGTTTTCGGCGAGCTTGCCGCGCTGCTATCCGACATGCGGAAGGGGCCGGCGACGAAGGAGGCCGAAGGCACCCAGGTCGCAAAGCGGGCCGGCTGAACGGTCGTCTTTGCACGATCGCCCCGGAACATGCCGGGCTCGGACGTGTTTCACCTCCATGACCAATTTATGGAGGAAACAAATGCCCCATATGCTGTCGCCCGTTATGGCAAGCGCCGTCGCTGGACTGGTGTTGTTGAGTTCCACGGTGCGCGCGCAAGAGTCTGTCGCCAATCTCGGCACATTGACCTGCACCATCGGCGCGGCACCGGACAATCCTGGTGCCGACGTCAAGCTATCCTGCAATTTCAAGCCAACGAGCGGCGCCCCGCGAGATTATGAAGGGATCGCCACACGGCAGGGCGTTGCTGATTTCCCGAGAGGAAAGCACGTTATCGTATGGAGTGTCATTGGCCCGGGCTCCGGCGAAGCGCCAGCCTTAAGCGGGATGTTTCGCGGGGAGACGGGTGGCACCAAGGCTTCAGCGCTCATCGGAGGGGAAAACGGTTCCGTCCGGCTCGAACCCGTTACCGGCACATCTCAGGTCGATGCGCCCGCGGCGCTCACCGTGCTCACGCTGAACCTGGCACCAACGCGCGCCTAAATCGGCGAGTTCGATCGTAAAATACAATCTATGCGTGCGCTTCGGAGGGCGCGAACGCCTCTTGATTGCTTTTTCTTGTCCGATTCAATCGGCCTAGCGTTAACGCAAACGCAAGTCTCGCGGCCTAAAGTTTGTATGCGGAATCAGGTTGGTGACGGCGTTATTTGCCTCACGCGTAGCCGCATAGACGCGAGATTAGCGTGGGATGCGGGCCATGAACCGTTCATCGGCAATAAGAACACCCGTCGAAACCGACGGGAGCGGAAACCGTTCGGCGACCGTCGACGCAGGCGCGGCCGTTACGCCCGCAGTGAGTAGCGCTGCGCCGATCCCTGTTTCAGTAGCTCCCAATTCGCCGCTCGCTGACCTCGACGCGCTCGGCCGGATTGCCGCGCTTGGCAAGGCCTTCGACCCGGCACCCGTCAGGGAATCGCCCGCTCCTGAGAAGCCCGCCAACGCACCGGCGAAAGCGCCGGTCAAACATCCCCGCGACTGGCAACGGGACGTGGCCAAAGCGTTGCGCCCCCACTACAGCCGCATCCTCAAGACGCTGGTGGGCGTCGTCGTGATCGCCGTCGCCGGGTGGATGCCCGTGCGCGCGCTCCTCCAGACGACCAGCACCGAGGCGATCATCAACGCCCGCCTCATCACACTGCGTGCGCCCATCGAAGGCCAAATCGACCGCCTGGCTTCGGTAGCTGTCGGCACCGAGTTGCAATCGGGCGCACCATTGCTCGGCATCATCAACTCTCGTGCCGAGCGGGGCCGCCTCGACAGCCTCGCTCAACTGGTCAGCCAGCTCGAAGGTGAAATCGCGGCACTGACGAGCCGCCATGTCTCCTTGCAGAAGCTCCATCAGGAATATTCGGCAAGCGGCGAAGCGTTCCGTGCGGGCCGCATGGCGCAACTTCAGTCGCGCATCGCGGAGACACAGAGCGAAATTTCGGCAGCGTCGGCGAAGCACGAGGAATCCCAACAGAACCTCGACCGGGCACAGGCCCTCTCGGACGCCGGAACGGGCACCCTTGTCGCGCTCGAACGGGCGCAGCGTGACGCGACGGTCGCAAAGCGAACGCTCGAGGCTCTCGGCCACCGCCGCAACACCCTCGACGTCGAGCTGGTGTCGCTGGAACAGGGCATCTTTGTTGGCGATAGCTATAACGATCGCCCGCAATCCCTGCAGCGCGCCGATGACATCACCCTGCGATTGAACGAAGTCTCATCCGACATCGGCCAGCGCCAGGCTCGCCTCACCAGCGTACGCACCGAACTCGCCGAGGAAAGAGGGCGCTTTGCCCGCCGCTCCATGGCCGCGCTCGTCGCCCCCACCAACGGCAGCGTCTGGGAAGTCATGACGTCGCCGGGAGAATCGGTCGTGCTGGGCCAGGATCTGGTGCGGCTGCTCGACTGCTCAGGCCTCGTCGTCACCGCGACGGTCGGAGAAGCGGCCTACAACAATCTGCACGTTGGCCAGACGGCGAAGTTCCGATTCCGCGGCGAAAGCACGGACCATGTGGGACGCGTGATCAGTCTGACCGGCGTCGCGACGGCGCCGGCCAATCTCGCGATCCAGCCCGCGGCGCTCGCCAAGGAACCCTATCGCGTCACGGTGGCCGTGCCTGAGCTCGTAAGAAGCGGTCGTTGCAGCGTCGGCCGGACTGGCCGCGTGACCTTCGGCGGATAACGGGACACCAGGCACATGTCGCTGCTGCTCGAGAGCCTAGTGCCGGGCTTCCTGGTTCTCGGCCTCGGTTGGGTCGTCCTGCCGTGGCTCAGCGCCGATAGCCAGCGCGCCCGCACCGCGATGGTCGCGGTTATGATCGTCCTGATGTGGCGCTATCTGCTTTGGCGCTGGATTGCGACGTTGCCGCCAATCGGCCTCAGCCTGGATTTTGCGGTCGGCGTGATCTTCGTCGTCATCGAAACCATGGTGATGGCCGGCTCGACCATCAGCCTCGTCTTCCTCACCCGCACCACCGACCGGTCGACCGAGGTGGACCAACATCAGGCGTGGCTCAAGGCGCGCACACCCCAACCGTTGGTCGACGTCTTCATCTGCACCTATAACGAGGAAGAGGCGATCCTCGAGCGTACGATCGTCGGCGCCTGCTCGCTTGACTACCCACGCCACCGAGTTTGGGTGCTCGATGACGGGCGCCGGCCCTGGCTTGCCGATCTCGCAGCCCGCCTCGGCGCAAGATACCTGACGCGCCCCGACAACTCCCACGCCAAGGCCGGCAATATCAACCATGGCCTGCAGCACGTTGCAGCCCTGCCCGAGCCGCCTGACTACATCAGCATCCTCGACGCCGACTTTGTCCCGGCGCCAAGCTTCCTCAAGCGCGCGCTCAGCCTATTCCACGCCGACGACGTCGGCATCGTCCAGACACCCCAACACTTCATCAATCCCGATCCGCTGCAGAGCAATCTCTCGATCGCGCGCGTGTGGCCGGACGAACAGCGCTACTTCTTCGACGTCGTGATGGCGGCGAAGGACGCCTGGGGCGCCTCATTCTGCTGCGGTACGTCTTCGGTCATTCGGTTCGACATCCTCCAGCAGATCGGCGGGTTCCCGACCGAGTCCGTGACCGAGGACTATCTCGTCACGTTGAAGATGAAAGCGCAGGGTTTCCGCACCGTCTACCTCAACGAACGCCTCTCGCTTGGCCTCGCCCCCGAGGGCTTGAAGGAATATGTCACGCAGCGCAGCCGCTGGGCGCTCGGCTTCGTGCAGATCTGCCGCGGTGATCTCGGCCCCTTTCGCCGCAACAACGGTCTCACGCTCCTCGATCGCGTGAGCCTGGTCGAGACATTCCTCTACTGGTCCGCGAGTTACTCGTTCCGCCTGCTCGGAATCATCGTGCCGATTCTGTACTGGCTGTTCAACATTCTCGCCGTGCAAGCCGACGTCGTCGACACACTCGCCTATTACCTGCCCTACTTCATCTCGCAGATCGTGATCATGGGCTGGATGGCGAAGGGTCGCGTCATGCCGGTGATGTCGGATGTGACGCAACTCCTCGCGGCGTCGCAGATCGTGCGCGCCGTCGTCCACGGCATTATCAAGCCCAGAGGACACAAGTTCCAGGTGACCGCGAAGGGCGGCGACCGCAGCAAGCGGTTCGTTCAGTGGCCACTGCTCCGAGTTTTTCTCGGCTTCCTGGCGCTGACGCTGGCGGGCGTCATCTGGGCTTTCCTGTTCGAGGACGGCAGCAAGCTCAGGGACTCGAGCGCGCTGTGCCTGTTCTGGAGCTGGTACAATATCGTCATTCTCACCATTGCCTGTGTCGTGTGCGTCGAGCAGCCCCGCTTGCGGGCGTCCGAGCGACTGTCGGCCGGAGAGATCGCCATGCTTGATGTCGACGGCCGTGCCTACGTGACACGCGTCATCGATGTCTCGCTGGGCGGCGCCGGCAAAGCCCGGAACGGCGATCACCGTCACCCTCGACGGTGCAGCGCTGCCCGGCACAGTCCTCCGCGTCGGCGAAGATGATTTCGTCGTCCGCTTCGATGAGTCCGACAGCACGCGGGCGCAGCTCATCCGCTTCGTCTACTCCGGTCGCTTCGCGGCCGACGTACCCCGCATCGAGCCCATGCGGATCGCCAGCGCCGCCCTCGGCCGCGTAATGCGCTAATCTCCCCAGTTTTGCCGGTGACGCCGAACAAAGTATTGGCATATTTATGAGGTCGGGCTGTCGTCGGTTTTTCTCCACGCTCGGGCATCGGCCATGCATTTCCACGAGCATTCCAGACGATTGCTCGCCTGCATTGCCGAGTTGGCGGACGCCATTGCTTCGCGACGGAGCATAGAAGAGCCGCTTGCCGCCTATGTCGCCACGATTGGCGGCGTTCCCGCACGCTGCGTCCTGACCGTTGAGGCCGAGGTTAGGAGCTTCTGGGATCTCTACCTCGACACGCGGCGCGGCACACTTGGAGACCTGCTACCGCTTACGGCGATCGTGCGCCGGCCATCGGAGCTACTGATCCAGGCCAGCGAGCCGCGTCTTGCGACGCTTTACATCTTTCACCACAGCGGATGGCTGCGCCAAGAAGCGCTGAACGTATGGCCGGGCGCGCCTGCCAACCCGCTCGAGTTTGCAGCCATTGCCCAGCGCCTCAACGACTGGGTGCCGGAGGTGCGTCGTGCAGCGTTGCACTGCGCCGAACGGCACTTTCCTCAGACGGCGGCGACGGTGATCGCTGCCGCCGCGCCGTTCCTGTTCGAGCGCGCGAACCATCGCCAGCGCTGGAGCGACGAAGAGCGCGCGGTGCTCGACGCCGCGCTCTATCGGGTGGACGTGCTCGAACTGCTGGTAGATTGGTTCAAGAGACCGTCGCAGGGACGGGTCGGCGCCGTCCTGCGCCAAGCGATGCGACGGCCTGGAATCGACGCAGCACTGCCGAGGATTGCACGGGAAGCCGGACCTCCCACCATCCGCGCGATTGCGTTGGAGGCGTTGGTCCTCGGCCGCGCACGCTGGCTCACCGGGTATGGCTACCAGTGGGTTGACAAGCGTTACGGCATCCGGCGGCGCGTGCCCGAATTCGCCGAGCGGTCGATCGCGCGGGACGATACCCTCGTGACGGACTGGCTCTCGGCGGGCGCGAGCGACCGCGCGCCTGCCGTCCGCCGGGTGGCCGCGCGATTGCTTCCGCAGTTGAGCGATGCGGCAACGCCCACGCACGATCGGATTGCCTATCAACTCGCTGCCGACAAGGTGTCGTCCGTCAGCGCCATCGCCAACTTCTATCTGCGAGAACGCGCAAAGGCGTGAACATCGACCGTCGTTCGGATAGCTGCACCGTCACGCGCTGGTGATCGGTCACCCTCCGCCTGTCGCTATCGCGCAATCGTAAATGGCACTACGATCCAGGCACGGGTCGGGGTTCCATGACCCGCTACCAAAAAACGACACAACAAAATCGGGAAACGCCATCGTTCTTAAACGGGAGGACTCCAATTTGACACGCCCATCCATACTGAGCCTGATCACGGGGCTCATCGTCTTTACCTTTACCGCTGTCCATCTGCCGTTCACCGCAGCGAGCCAAACCGGTGACGGCTGGAAGCAATTGTTCGACGGTAAAAACCTCGGCGACTGGGATCAGGTCGGCGAAGCCAACTGGCGCGTCGAAGACGGCGCAATCGTTGCCGACAAACTGACGAGCAAGGGGGCAGCCCATCTGGTCAGCAAGGAGAAGTACAGGGACTTCATGATCTACGTGGAATTCTGGTCGAGCGATGATGCCAACAGCGGCGTCTTCCTGCGCTGCCAGAACCCGAAGGAGATCACCGACAGGTCCTGCTACGAAGCCAACATCTTCGACCAGCGCAAAGACCCGACCTACGGCACCGGCGGGATCGTCAATTTTTCCGAAGTGAACCCGATGCCGAAGGCTGGTGGCAAGTGGAACACCTTCGAGATCACGGCCAAGGGCCGTCAGATCACCGTGGTGTTCAACGGACAGAAGACGGCCGACCTGAACAACGGCTTGTTCGCCGAAGGCGCGATCACGCTGCAGTACGGCTCGGGCGTGATGAAATTCCGCAAGGTCGCGATCAAGCCGCTCTGAACTCGCCGCGCTGATTACTGGTATCCGATACGCCGTCACCGCCCAGCGGTGGCGGCGTTTTGTTTTAATCGCGCTTCAGCCGTTAACCGCGCCCGCGCCGCCACGGCATGCTCCCTGCACTGTCCCCCGCAAGATCAACGAAGCCTGAACGCCGCATCTGCGGTTCGTTCAAAAATGGGACAGGTCGGAAATGAATTTGTCGCGTCGCGAAGCCATCAGGATGGGTCTGTGCTTTGCCGGCACACTATCCGCGCAGGGATTCTTGAGCCCTGCTCACTCAGCCCCGCAGCGGGATCTCGGCAATGCCTCGCCTCTCAGTCGTGACGCAGAATTGGCGTGGCGATACTTCACCGTTAATTCCCCGGGTGTCGACCGTTGGCTCGTCCCCGCGGCCACATGGCCCGAGGGCGACAGCTACGGCCGCTACGACATCCTGACCATGTGGGACACGGGATCATTGATTCTCGCCTACGTCTCGGCGCGTTCCATCGGTCTCATCGACGAGAAGGAATTCGACCAGCGGATCAAGGCGGTCATGTCGTTCCTTCGCCGCTCCGAGTTCCGCTGGGGCAAGCTGACGCTGCCGAATTTCCGCACCGCCAACGTGGGCGGACGCACGGTGGAACCGGGGTATGACGCCACCGATACCGGTCGCGTCCTCGTCGCGTTGCACGTTCTCGACCAGGCAACCAACGGGGCTTACGGCGTCAAGGAGCAGGTTGCGCGCTGGAACATCGCCGGCACCGTCGTCAACGGCCGTCTTCACGACATCAAGTCGGGCTCGCGGTTCGAGAGCAAGTGCTTCAACTACGTCCACTACATTGCTCGGGCCTACAAGCTATGGGGCATCGAAGCATCAACGGGCTTCGATCGGCCGCTTACCGAGAACGACGACGACGCGCGCACCGCATTCCTCGCGCACGTCGCAAAGATCGGCCCGATCGCGACCGAGCCGAGCGCGACGGAAGCAATTGAGCTTGGGCACTCGACCCACTCGCGCATTCTGTCGTCAATTCTCTATGACGCACAAAAAGAGCGGTACGCCGAGACGGGACACCTGACGTGCGTTTCCGAAACGCCGACCGACGCCAAGCCGTATTTCACATATCAGGGCTACAATCTGGACGCCGAAGTCGGTCCGCGCTGGCCTGTCGATTCAGCCGTGACGGACGCGCGCTGGAAGTCGAACGAGTTTGCTCAGACGTTCCGGATGCTCAGCAGCAAGGCGGCCTATCTCTGGCTGGCCGAACGCGGCGACGACTATGCCGAAAAGCTGCATCAGTTCGTTATCGAGAAATCCGTCAGTCCGCGTCGCGGCTTTTATTCCGGCGTCTATGAGGCCTCCGGCCGCGCGGCACGACTGATCGACGTCAACACCAATGCGGGCGTTCTCGAGTCGATTGCCTACATTGCGGCAGGCCGCAAACCACTCTCGGAGATCCGCCTCTAGGTCTTCGGCAAAGTCTCACTGCCGGTTCGCACGCACCACTCACACTGCCACTCACACTCGCTCAATCATCCCGCCGATTTCGATCGGCGGGATGGGAATCCCGTGTCGATTTACGCCCATTTTTCAGTGCTTTTCCAACACCGCATCTCCCTTAACCTCCGATTAATCCTAACAACATCTTGCCTCCCGTCCCATGCCTAACCGGCCCCTAATTTGCGTTCCGTTCTGATGGGTCGCCAAGCCGGCACATCAGCCTGTCTCCAACCGACCCAGCACTGCAATCGCGCCAACACGCCCGTCGGGCGCACGGCGCTCACGGTCAGTTCGGAAGCAGATGTCCCTCAAGAACAATCAGGTCTTCTTCGACGCCTCCGGTCGGCGCTCGCCGGTCGTCTACGGACTCGTCAGCACCATTCTCGTTGCGCTCGGCGCACTGATCACCGTGTTCCTGATCAGCGTATCGACATCACCTGCGCTGCCGTCCGTGCGCCTCAATCTCGAACGGCAGTACCTTTCGGTGCTGGCCGTCGCGCATCGCAAACCGGCGCTGCCTGGCGCGACCATCGATCTTGCACACTCGCGCTCCCGCGTCGACAACGCGACGTCTGGCACGCCGCGATACGCGTTCTATGTCAACTGGGACAAGAACAGCTTCCTGTCGTTGCGCGCATCCGCCAAGCATCTCGATGGCCTGATGCCCGAGTGGCTGCATCTTTCCGGTGAGACCGGCGAGGTCGATCTCGACGATGAACGCGATCAGCAGACTGTCAACGCGTGGATTTCGATCAACGCGCCACATCTCCAGGTCCTTCCCGTCCTCAACAATTTCGATCCGCAGAGCGACACCTGGAAGGGCGAAGCGGTTGGTCGCTTGCTGCGATCACCGGCCGCGCGTGCGCAGCTCATTCGCAATTTGAAAAACTACCTCGCGAAGGGCGGTTACGCCGGCGTCGTGATTGATTTCAAGGAAGTTCCCACCGCCGATCAACCGCTGATGGTCGATTTCCTGCGCGAGTTGAAGACGGTCCTGGTCGCCGATAAGCGCCAGGTGCTGTCGGTGCTTCCGGCCTATGAGAACCCAGCGCACTTCGAGGCGCTGGTCGACTCCGTCGATCGCCTGATTCTGCTTGCCTACGACCAGCACGCCGCTCACGAGCAGGCCGGCCCGATCGCATCGCAAGTCTGGTTCGAGTCGGTGCTGGACGCGCGCTTCGCCAAGGTCAACGGCCACAAGCTGATTGTTGCAATCGGCTCCTACGCCATCGATTGGAACAGCGCCGAACACGGCAAGATCATCTCCATCCGCGAGACTTGGGACTTGTTGCACCGCTCGAACTCCCGCCTCATGTTCGACGGCACCGCGCTCAATCCCACGTTTGCCTACGGCGACAAGCAGCAGAACGCCGCGCATACCGTCTGGATGCTCGACGGCGTCACAATGTACAATCAGATGGCGGCAGCGCTGGCCATGAACCCAGGTGGCCTCGCCGTCTGGCGCCTCGGCACGGAGGACCCGACGATCTGGGCGAGCTTCGCCAAAGGACAGGCGCCGAACGACGCCGCGCTCGACGGTCTCAAAGAACTCGATCCCGGCACGATGGTGACCTACACCGGCAAGGGTGAGGTCTTGCGGTTCAACAATCTCGCCCGCACCGGCCGGCGCGACATTACGCACCTGTCCAAGCACAATCTCATCACCGATCAAACGATCGCGTCGGTGCCGCAGCCGATGATGATCTCGCGACATGGCTTCAGCCGCGAAAAGATCGTCGCGCTCACGTTCGACGATGGACCGTCGCGCCGCTACACGCCACCGATCCTCGACATCCTCAAGCAGAAGGGGGCTAAAGGCAGCTTCTTCGTTCTCGGCAGCGCCGCAGCGCTCGAGCCGGAAATCCTCAAGCGCGTGTACGCAGAAGGCCACGACATCGGCAATCACACATTCACTCACCCCGACCTGAGCGAGATCCCGAGCGCGCAGCTTGATCTTGAACTCAACGCGACCCAGCGCGTGCTCGAATCGAAGCTCGGCATTCGCTCGGTGCTGTTCCGTCCGCCGTTCGTGAAGGACATCGAACCTCAGACACAACAGCAGGCCCGCACGCTGCAGGCGTCGGCCGCCCTCGGCTACATCACCATCGGCCAGCGCATCGATCCGCTCGATTGGGGGCGGCCCGGCGTCGACGAAATCGTGCAGCGCACCGTCTCCTACGCGACCCGACAGGGAGGCAACGTCGTGCTTCTCCATGACGGCGGTGGTGATCGGACGCAGACGATCGCTGCGCTGCCGCGGATCATCGATGAGCTTCGGGCCAAAGGCTTCCGCTTCGTCACGCTTCACGAGTTGCTCGGCCTTCAGCGGAACGATCTGATGCCGACTATAGCCGGCAGCGGCGAGGTCATTCCCTACGTCAACGACATCGGTTTCTCACTGGTGCGCTCATTCAATAGCTTCCTGAAAATCCTGTTCGTCACCGGGATCGTGCTTGGAATCGGGCGGCTGCTGGTGATCGGCTTCGTTGCTTTCCGGCAGTCCCGGCGTGAGCGGACGCGGCCATCGGCATCGTCGGCCTTGCCGCGCTTCGCCGTCATCCTGCCGGCGCATAACGAGGAACGGGTGATCGTAGATTCGATCGAATCGCTCCTTCAATCCGAGACCGAAGGTTTCGAGATCATCGTCATCGACGATGGATCGACGGATGATACCTGTGGCGTTGTGCGTCGCGCATTTGCGCATGAACCGCGGGTGCGGCTACTGACCAAGCGCAATGGCGGCAAGTCCAGCGCGCTAAACTACGCCATCCGTCTCACGACTGCCGAGGTCGTCGTTTGCATCGACGCCGACACGCGTCTCGCGCCGGACGCACTTTCAAAATTGCTCCCGCACTTCGCCGACAAGACTGTCGGCGCCGTCGCCGGCGTCGTCACCGTCGGCAACCACACGACCATGCTGTCGCGCTTCCAGGCACTCGAGTATCTCACCGCGCAGGCCATGGATCGCCGCGCTTTCGAAATCGTCAATGGTATCGCCGTCGTCCCCGGTGCCATCGGCGCGTGGAGACGCTCGGCGATCATGGATGCCGGCCTCTATGCCTCGGACACGTCTGCCGAGGACGCCGACCTCACGTTCAAGCTCGAGCGTGCCGGCTGGATCGTTCGCAATGAGCCGACTGCGCTCGCCGTCACCGAGGCGCCGGAGACCGTGCGCGAGTTCAACAAGCAACGCTTCCGCTGGATGTTCGGCATGATCCAGGTCGCGTTCAAGCATCGTGGTCTCTACCTTCAACGCGGCGCGTGGGGGCTCAAGCTTTTCACGGTCCCCAACATCGTTGTCTTCCAGTTCCTGTTCACGCTGTTCTCGCCGGTCATGGACGCGCTGCTGGTCGCGACGCTGATCTCCGACGGGTGGAGCTACGCGCATCATGGCGGCGATATGCTGTCGGCGCGCACAGTGGAGATCCTGGCGTACTGGGGCGTCTTCCAGATCTTGGAGCTGGCATTCGCGGCAGTGGGCCTGTGGTTGCACGGCGATAAGAGCACCTGGCGCCTGCTGCACCTAACGCTGCTGCAGCGCTTCTTCTACCGCCAGCTCATCTTCTGGATCGCTCTCAAAGCACTGTTCGCCGTGCTCTGCGGACAGTTCACGAGCTGGGGGCGCGCCAAGCGGCTGGGGCTGCCCACTGTCGTCGCGGCGCGCCCTCTGCCGGCACCACTACAGCGGCCATTCCTCGAAGCCGCAGAATGAAAATGCATGAGGCGCCACAAGGGCGCCTCATGAGATTCGATATCTGAAACGTGCAGCGGCTCAGAAGGAGAAGCCGAGGTTGAATCCGATGTAGGCGCCTTCGCCACCCACCGTCGAACCAAAGCCACCATTGTCATCGCTGAGGAACTGGTAGCCGGCGTTGATGGTCAGCTCGCCAGGGTTCTTGGTGCCGAGGAAGTCGAGTTTGAACATCGCGAAGCCGCCGATGCGCTGCGCGTCGTAACCGTCGTTGCCCATCGCGCCAGCTTCAGGACCGACGATGACACGACCGAGGTTCATGCCGGCGCGCACGCGCGACCAGTACGTGTCGAAGGCCGTCGAATAGTAGCCTTCGAGGGTAAAGTAGTGCTGCGGACCCATCATCCGCACGTCGCCGCCGACACGGAAGCCAAGCTCGCTGCCGCGAACCGAGTTAAACGGGTCGAACGGCGTCAGATCGAAATGGTGATAGTCGGCGCCGACATAGATCCCGACAGCCGCACCGGGGCGGACAAACAGGTAGCCGAGCATCGCTGCAAGCTGCGTGACATCACCGTCGACGCGCCCGCCAGGGACACCCGCGCTGTCATATTCGAACGAGCCGTAGCCCGCGAAACCCTGGAACACGAAACCGCTGCGCGACAGGTCGCGCTGCAGCGAGACGACGGCACCAGAATAGGAGTAGAAGGAGTCTTTGGCGAAGTCGGAACCCGAGTAGGTGGCGATCCAGGTCGCGTCATAGGCGGGGGCGCCATCCTTGAGACTGCCGCCGCCGCCGGCAAGTGTCGGGGTTGCCGATACGAGCGCAATGCCAGTCAGCGCAGCTATTGTCTTCCAGATCGACAGCTTCATTCTCTTCGCTTTCATTAACGCAGGACGCAACAGCATTGTGGCCAAGGGCAACCACCGACCTGCATCCAGCGAGCTTCGCTGGATGTGATCCAGGACTGATTCGCCTTCACTCACAAGCTTTGGCACGCCGACTGCGCCCGAAGCGATGCAAGCTAGTTTGAAACGTTGCAGAAAAAGAACACATTGGGGATAGCGGTCTGGAACCGCTTAGATTTCTTTACAAATCCTTTCCACGGAATCGCTCTCAACCAAAATTCTTCATCTCCACCTGCGCCCGAAACGAAAGGCGGAATGGAGCCTCAGACGTTAACTTGCATTTGGACTTTCCTAGCGCAAATTTGCCCGGAAACAAGTGTACATCGCACCGTGCTCGACGTGATCTGTGGACGAGTTTTTACGCCACACTCGACCTCAGATAGAAGCCGCGCGCAACCGCACGAGATCGAGCAGCGAGTCGATCGTCGGCGTCTCCAAGTTGACGAGTTCGCGCATTGCGACGATCGAATCCCTGAGCACGTCGATCTCCAGCGGCCGGCCGCGTTCCAGATCCTGCAGCATCGACATCTTGTGATGCGTCAGCCGGGCCGTGACATTGATCCGCTTTTCCATCGCGACCGGGATTGTCGCGCCGACGGCCGCTGCAACGGCTTCTGCCTCCCCCATCATGCGACGGACCAGCGCGACCAGTTCGGGACGCGCACAGATCGCGCCAAGCGTCGCCATGGTGAGCACCGCGACCGGATTCCAGCACAGGCTGTTGATCATCTTGATCCAGATCTCGCCGCGGATATCGCTGCGCATCGGCGCGTGCAGCCCACTCTGCTTCATAACTTCGGCGAGGCGCATCAGCCGTTCCGAGCGCGACCCGTTGGGTTCGCCAATCGGCAGGCTCACTCCGCCACCGTCCTGACGCACGACACCGGGTGCGGGTGATTCCGTCCCGACCCAATAGACGCAGCCGATGACGCGCGCCGGATCGAGCGCGCTCCACTGTGCGCCGCCGGGATCGAGCCGGTCGAGGCGCCGCTCCGCGAAGGGCCCCGCGAGCCCATGGAAATACCAATAGGGAATGCCGGTTGTCGGCGGCAGCACCGAGGTATGGTCGCCGAGCAGCGCCCGTATTGACTCGAGCGCCGGCGCGACCTGGTGGGACTTCAGCGTGATGAAGACGTAATCCTGCGGACCGAGTTCGGCGGCATCATCCGTCGCGCGTACCCGTACGGTTTGATCCCGCTCCGGCGTCACGACCCGCAGCCCCTTCTCCCGAATTGCCGCGAGATGCGCGCCGCGCGCGACCACACTCACCTCCACGTCGGGAACAGCCGCGAGATGGCCCGCGATGTAACCACCGATAGCGCCGGCGCCGTAGATGCAGATTTTCATACCGTCATCTCCCGTACGGCCTCACGCGACGCGGTAGCGCGCGATGCCCTCGCGATCGATCTCGACGCCGAGACCGGGTCCCATCGGAATGGCGACGCGACCGCTCTCGTGCTCGATCGGCGTCTTGAGCACCGCTTGCCGGAACGGATGCTCCGAGCGATCAAATTCGAGGATCGGCGCGCGTGGCGTGTGGCGCGGTGGCACGTCCGGCAGCGACGCCAGGAGTTGCAGCGACGCCGCGAGCCCGATGCCGCTTCCCCACACGTGCGGCGCGTAGCGGATACCGAACGCCGCCGCCATATCCGCGATCTTCTTGCACTCCGAGAGGCCTCCAGCGGCGCACGTATCGGGCTGCACGATGTCCATGGCGCGCCGCATGAACACCTCGCGGAATCCCCAGCGCGTGAATTCGCACTCGCCGCCCGCGACCGGGATCGGCTGACCGCGCCGCACCTCGACATAACTGTCGAGATCGTCGGGCACCACCGGTTCCTCGAACCATCCGATATCCAGATCGGCGACCGCACGGCCGAGCGCGATCGCCTCTAGCGCGTCGAAACCGTGGTTGGCATCGAGCATCAGGCCGATGTTCGGCCCGATCGCCTTGCGCACGGCCCGGATCAGCGCGACATCCTCCGCGACGCCGAAACCGATCTTGAGTTTGACCGCGCCAAACCCCTCGCCCACGTAACCCTTCACTTCCTCGACGATGTAGTCGAGCGGATCGCCGCTGCCACGCCGGTAAGTGCCGGTCGCGTAAGCGTCGACCGAGGTGCGGACGGCGCCGCCAAGCAGCGTCGACGCCGGAACGCCGAAATGCCGCCCCTTGAGATCCATGAGCGCAATGTCAATGCCGCTGATCGCCGACAGCACGACACCTTTCTGGCCATAGTCGCGGAAGTGGTTGTAGAGATCCATCCAGATGACGTCGGTCGCGGTGGGATCGCGCCCGATCAGCCGACCTTTCAACGCTTCGACAATCGCCGCATTAATGCGCGCGGGCCCGTAGCATTCGCCCCATCCCGTGATCCCACTATCCGACGTCACCTCGACGAGGCAGCTCGCCCGCACGGACGTCGACGAGAAGGACCACCCGAACGGCTCTGACAGCGGCGCTTCAAGCACATGGGTGCGGACATCTTTGATTTTCACGGGCGTGCCTCCGAAAACGATGCGCTTTGCGCGCTTATTCCCGGATTAGACGGCAACGCGCCCGCCACTGCAACGGACGCAGATCGGACCGTGTGGCCGCGCCTGACAGACCGGTCGATCGTGGGTGGTCCAGCGTGGTAGTCTCGCGGCCATGCGTGCGCGTCCCCCCACTGCCCGAAGCGCGAAAGCCGCCCGCCGCCCAGCGGCCTCCGTGGTGACGGCTGCCTTGCCGGAGCCGTTCGCCGGCTGGTTCGCGGCGAAAGGTTGGCAACCGCGTGCGCACCAGCTTGCCTTGCTCGCTCAGGCCACGGCACGGCACTCCACGCTGCTGATTGCGCCGACCGGCGCCGGCAAGACGCTGGCCGGTTTCCTCCCGAGCCTGGTTGCGGCGCACACTGCACGAGAGCGACCGACACGCGGTGCCGGATTGCGCACGCTGTATATCTCGCCGCTGAAGGCACTCGCCGTCGACGTCGCGCGCAATCTCCTCATGCCGATCGCCGAGATGAGCCTCGAGATCCGCGTCGAGACCCGCACTGGCGACACCCCACAAAGCAAACGCCAGCGCCAGCGCTTGACGCCACCCGAAATCCTGCTGACGACCCCGGAGCAGGTGGCGCTGTTGCTCGCGAGCCCCGATGCAGGATTCCTTTTCGGCGATCTCGACACCGTCATTCTCGACGAACTGCACGCGCTCGCGCCCTCCAAGCGCGGCGATCTCCTGGGGCTGGACGTCGCACGGCTGCGCACGCTAGCGCCCGCACTGATGACGGTTGGGCTCTCGGCAACCGTCGCCCATCCGAGCGAACTGCGCGCCTGGTTGACCCCGCAGACGACGCCGGAAACGACGATTCAGCTTGCCGACATCGTCACGGTCAGCGGCGGCGTTGCACCTCACATCGAGATCCTGGAAACCGAAAGCGGAATGCCGATTGCCAGCCACACCGCGCGCTATGCGGTGCCGGAGGTTCTCGCCGCAATCGCGCGCCATCGCCTGACGCTCGTATTCGTTAACACGCGGATGCAAGCCGAGTTCATGTTCCAGGAGCTTTGGAAAGCCAACGGCGACAGCCTTCCCATCGCACTCCACCACGGATCACTCGATGTCGGCCAGCGCCGCAAAGTCGAAGCGGCGATGGCGCGCGGCGAACTGCGCGCGGTCGTCGCGACCTCCACGCTCGACCTTGGGATCGATTGGGGCGACGTCGATCTCGTCATCCATCTCGGCGCGCCGAAGGGTGCGTCCCGACTGATCCAGCGCATCGGCCGCGCCAATCACCGCCTCGATGAGCCGTCGAACGCCATTCTCGTCCCCGCCAATCGCTTCGAGGTTCTCGAATGTCGCGCCGCGCTTGAAGCGGCGCTTGCCGGCGAGCAGGATGCCGTCATCCATCGCCGCGGCGCCGTCGACGTACTCGCGCAGCATGTCCTCGGCATGGCGTGTGCGGGCCCATTCGCGGCTGATGAGCTGTTCGCGGAGGTGCGCGCGGCCTTGCCCTATGCGGGCCTCTCGCGCGCGGACTTCGATCGCGTCGTCGACTTCGTCGCGACCGGCGGTTACGCGCTGCGCCATTACGAGCGTTTCGCGCGCCTGAAGCCCGACGGCGAAGGCCGGATGCGGCTGGCGCACCCGCGCTTTGCCCAACAGTATCGCCTCAACATCGGCACCATCGTCGAGTCACCACTCTTGAAAGTGCGGCTCGTCGGCGCCGGACGCGGGCCGCGGTCACGTACCATCGGCGGACGCGTACTGGGCGAGATCGACGAGGGTTTCGCGTCGGAGCTGGCGCCTGGGGACACTTTCATCTTCGCCGGCCAGATCGTGCGCATGGAAGGCCTCGCCGAGACCGAGCTCTACGTCTCGCGCTCCAACGCCAAGGACGCGAAGGTGCCGAGCTATCCCGGCGGCAGGTTTCCGCTGTCAACGCATCTCGCGGCGCGCGTGCGCAGGATGCTCGCGAATCCAGCGAGTTGGCATCTGCTGCCGCCTGCGGTCTCGAACTGGCTCATGGCGCAACAGCGGGTCTCGCTCCTCCCCGCCGCCGACGAAGTGCTCGTCGAGACATTCCCGCGCAGTGGCCGTCACTACCTCACCATTTATCCCTTCGAGGGTCGGATCGCGCACCAGACGCTCGGCATGCTGCTCACACGCCGGCTGCATCGTGCCGGCGCGCTCCCGCTCGGCTTCGTCGCCACCGACTACGCGCTGTCCGTTTGGGCCGCGCGCGACATCGCCCGGATGCTTGAGACCGGCGAACTCAGCCTTGCCGACCTTTTCGCCGAGGACATGCTCGGCGACGACCTCGACGCGTGGCTCGCCGAGACCAGCCTCATGAAGCGAACATTCCGCGCCTGCGCGGTCATCGCTGGCCTTGTCGAGCGCCGCCACCCCGGAAAGCGCAAGAACGGCCGCCAGCTCACGGTGTCGTCCGACCTTATTTACGACGTGCTGCGCCGCCATGATTCGCACCACATTCTTCTCGAGGCGGCCTACCAGGATGCGTCAACCGGCCTTCTGGATATCGGCCGTCTCGCCGCGTTCCTTGCCCGAATCAAAGGAAGAATCAGGCATAGTCCCTTGAAACGCGTGTCGCCGCTGGCGGTGCCTCTGATCGTCGAACTCGGGCGTGAATCCGTCCATGGCGCTTCGGCCGAGGCCCTGCTTCGCGAGGCCGCCGAGATGTTGATTGCCGAAGCATTGGACGCTGAACCCGTGGAACCCGAAAGCCTGGAGGCTGGATGAGCGCCCTCGCATTGAGTCCCGAGCGAGCACGAATGAGCGATGCGGCATCGCAGGCGCTGTCGATCTGCGGCAAGCAGTTGATCGCCGACATGTCTGGCGCCCTCTACTGGCCTGGCGAGCGAATGCTCATCGTCGCCGACCTCCACCTCGAGAAGGCGTCGGCGCACGCGGCGCGCGGCGCATTGCTGCCGCCCTACGATACGCGCGAGACGCTCGAACGCCTCGCCGTGGCCATCGATCGCTATCAGCCGGCCATCGTTGTGGCGCTTGGCGACAGCCTCCATGATCGCGGCGCCGCCGAGCGCATTTCGTCGCGCGACCTGGCCGCGCTGGAAATTCTTCAGGAGGATCGGCGCTGGATCTGGGTGACCGGCAACCACGATCCCGAAATCGCCGGCAAACTCGGCGGCGAGGTGGTCGACGCACTCGCCGTTGGCGGCTTGCGGTTCGTCCACATCCCGACGCCCGGCCGCGCGACACATGAGATCGCCGGCCACCTTCACCCCGCTGCGCGGCTTTCGCTCTATGGTCACGCGTTGCGCCGGCCCTGCTTCATTGGCAATCGGTTGCGACTTTTGCTGCCCGCTTTCGGCACGTTCACCGGCGGCCTCAATGTACTCGACCAAGCCTTCCATCCCCTTTTTGGCAACGACGGCTTCGGTGTTTGGATGCTCGGCCAGGAAGGCGTCTATCCTGTCGCAACGCGCCACCTGTCCGCCGAATGAGCCTGACCCTCTCCCCATAAAGACGGGGAGAAGGAGACAGCAAGGAACCACGTTTTGGCCTCGAAACTCACGGCCGCCTCATCGCAAGACTCGCCCGTTGCCGAAGCCGGCGTCGGGATTACCGGAGCTTGGCCTTCGAGTATCGGCCCGACGGCCGACTACGAGGCGGCGCTCGACTATTTGCGCGACGCCGGCGGCCATCTGTTCGTTACCGGACGCGCTGGCACCGGCAAATCGACGCTGCTGCGCGCGCTGTGCGAGATGGTCGAAGCCGAACACGTCGTCGTCGCGCCGACCGGACTTGCCGCCGTCAACGTCGGCGGCCAGACGATCCACTCCTTCTTCGGTTTGCCGCCGCGCCTCATCCGCCAGGAGGATATCCGCCGCAGCCGTAACGGCGCCGTCATGCGCAAGCTCAAGCTGCTGATCATCGACGAGGTTTCGATGGTACGCGCCGACCTCATGTGGGGGATCGATCAATCGCTGCGGATCAACCGCGGCCGCCCGCGCGAGCCGTTCGGCGGTGTCCGTCTCGTGCTGTTCGGCGACCTCCATCAGCTCCCACCGATCGTCCAGGAGGCCGAGGTCGCGGCGCACCTCGAGACAACTCATGGCGGGCCATTCTTTTTCAGCATCGGCGCGCTGCGGGAAGGGCTCGGCACGCATCTGCTCGAACTGTCACAGGTATTCCGGCAGAGCGACGAGGCGCTGATCGACGTCCTCAATCGCATCCGCGAGGGCGATGTCGACGAGGAAAATCTGGAGCTCCTCAACAGTCGCGTCTCGCCGATCCGAACACTCGCCGAGGGCGATCCCTACGTCATCCTGACCCCGACGAATGCCGCCGCGCATCGCATCAACATGGCCTACCTCGACGCGATCCCGGCGCAGCCGCTCACCTACGCCGCAAGCGTCACCGGCGAATACGCGCAGTCCGCCCAACCGACCGACCAGACCCTGGTGCTGAAGGAAGGCGCCAAGGTCATGCTGCTGCGCAACGATCCCGAGCGCCGCTGGGTCAACGGAACGATCGCGCGCGTCTCGCGGCTCGACGAGAAGCGCGTCTGGATTGAACTCGACGGCAAGGAGATGGAAGTCGAGGCGGTCACCTGGGAGGCGCGGCGCTACGCCTACGACCAGGGCGCACAGAAGATCGTCGAAACCATCGCCGGCACGTTCAAACAGTTCCCGCTCCGCCTCGCGTGGGCGCTGACCATCCATAAATCGCAGGGGCTGACCCTCGACCGCGTCTACATCGATCTCGGTCGCGGTACGTTCGCCCACGGCCAGGCGTACGTTGCGCTGTCGCGCTGCCGCACACTCGAAGGCCTCGTGCTCGCCCGTCCGCTGCGGCCACGCGATATCCTCTTCGACCCCGCCGCCATGGGCTATCGCGACATGTTTCCGTCGCTTACGTGACCTGCGGGAGCGGCGCCCAACCCACGGCCAACCGCAGCCATTCATCGTTAAGATGCTGCGCAAAATAGAGCAGTGACCGGGAGCCGTCGCGCTATTCGCCATTTGGCGGATGTACCTGGCTCCATTTGCCGTTAGGCTGCGGGGGAACGGGCGTGAGCTGGACAGAATATGGACGAACTCGAAGCGGAACAGATCGAGCCGGTCGGCGCAGATAGCGCATCGACGGATCCCCAGCGCCGTCAGCCGCTTTATGTGCGGATCGCCGCGACGCTGGCGGCCCAGATCGCCCACGGCGACCACCCCGTCGGCTCCCTGCTGCCGACGGAAGCCGAGTTGCAGCAGCGTTTTCACGTTTCACGTTACGTCGTTCGCCAAGCCATCCAGCATCTGCGCTCGGTCGGCCTCGTCACCGCACGCAAGGGCGTCGGCACACGCGTCGAGGCCGCACACGCGACCGGCCGCTTCTCCCATACGATGCATTCCGTCGGCGACATCCGCCAGTATGCGACAGGAATGCGCCTCGAAATCCTTGGAACCGACGAGACGACGTTGCGCGGCAGCAAGGCCGCCCTCATCGGCGCACGGCCCGGTCGCCGCTTTCTGCGCATCATCGGCGTTCGCCGCCGCGATCGCGACAACCAGCCGGTCAGTCACGCCGAAATCTTCGTCGACGCGGCCTTCAGCGCGATCAAGGCTGAGATCCCGACCGTCGGCATCGCGATCTGGGAAGTGATCGAGCGCCACTATGGCGAGACGCTGGTCGAGGTCGAACAGCAGATCGACGCCGTCACGATCAGCGGCGAACACGCGCGACTGCTCGAGGTTGCCGAGGGCACGCCCGCACTCCGCGTCATCCGCCGCTATTATGCGACGGGACGGCGACTGATCGAATTGTCGATCAACCTGCATCCGGCGAAGCGGTTCTCGTACAGCATGAGGATCAAGCGCGACGTCGGCACCGATGGCACCGCGCCGGAGCGCAAGCGGCGCCGCTGAGCCCGCGGTCCCTTTAGCGATCAGTTCGTCGCCTTGCCCCAGATCGCTTCGAGGCGCGCATCGCGCCCGCAGGCGTAACGGTAGTATTTATACCGCACCGGATTCTTCTTGTAGTAGTCCTGGTGATAATCCTCCGCCGCCGTGAATGGTCCAGCGTCGCGAACCACCGTCACGATCGGCTGCTTGAACGGCCCGGACTTGACGAGTTCCGCCTTCGAGGCTTCTGCGAGTTTCTTCTGCTCGTCTGTATGGGTGAAAATCGCCGTGGTGTACGATTCCCCGCGATCGCAGAATTGCCCGCCCTCGTCATAGGGATCGACATTACGCCAGTAGATTTCGAGCAACTTGGCGTAGCCGACTTTCTTAGGATCGTAGGTGACTTGCAGCACCTCAATGTGACCCGTGCCGCCGGCCGTGACCTGACGGTAAGAGGGGTTCGGCGTCTTGCCGCCCATGAACCCGGATATGGTCGAGATCACACCGTCGGTCGCGTCAAACGGCGGTTCCAGGCACCAGAAGCAACCGCCCGCAAACGTGGCGACGGCGGTCGACCCGCCATTCGCGGCTTTGCCCGCACCCGGTTGCGAGGGCGACTGAGCCGTGGCCAGCACCGCCGTCATGAAGACCGCAGCGAGCATGCCGACTGCAAACGATGCCGCGTTGCCGAGACGTGCTCTCATGGGATCTCCTTACCTTCGCTTCAGGCCCGCGACGTCGTGATAGCAACGGTCAGCTTTTGCTCTCGACCGGCTTTTCTTCCGGCACGAACTTCATCGACACGCCGTTCATGCAATAGCGCAGTCCCGTCGGCTTGGGGCCGTCATTAAAGACGTGGCCGAGGTGGCCGCCGCAGCGCCGGCAATGCACTTCGGTGCGCACCATCACCCAGAGCGTGCGGTCTTCCTTGGTGCCGATCGCATCGTCGAGCGGCTTCCAGAAACTTGGCCAGCCGGTGCGACTGTCGAATTTCGTGGTCGACGAAAAGAGCGGCAGGTCGCAGCCGGCGCAGTTGTAAACGCCCGGCGCGTAGGTCTTGTCATAGGGATGCGAGAAGGGCCGCTCGGTGCCGTGATCGCGCAGGACGCCGTACTGTGCCGGAGTCAGCAGCTTGCGCCACTCCGCGGGCGTACGCTCGATCTCGAACTTTTTCATGGAGGTCTCCGTTGCCGAAGCCGCGATGGGGCGGAATGTGAGAGCTGCGCCACCTAGCGTGGCGACGCCGCCGAGCGCAACAGCATTGAATTGGCGACGCGTTGGATCTGGCTTGGTCAAACGTGTCCTCCATCCATCAAATCATCACGTCGCGCACTGGTTTGCTTTTGTTTTTTACCGGCAACGTCGAAATACATATTCGCAGTGCATTTCTACCCTCGCCGATCGGGCAAGTCCCTTCACACCTTCTCACGTTTTCGGGACCTCGTGCGCACCCTCGCGAAGGGCCGTGCCGGACCACCCGCGGCGCGCTGGAATGCGGCGTGTCCCTTGTCCTTGAGCGTGCCGACCTCGACCAGCGCCCATTCGTACGCGGAGCGGTAGAGTTCGCGATGCCGACCCCAATCCATCACGCTCATGCTCTCCGGGAGCGGCGGCACGAGCAGCAGATCGGTCGGTTTCAAATGCTGCTCGAACCCATGTCGGTTCGCCATCAGCGCGCGCATGAGCACGTAACGCAGGCCAGGCGCTTCGGGCGCGGTTTGCGACAGGAACGGGTTGAGCAATCGCCATAGGAGCTGCCCGCGCGAGGGCAGCGCCTGGTAGATCACCGGAAAGCGCTGCAGGCGCGGCGCCTCGAACGAGACCACGATGTTCGGCCCGCGCTTCATCTCATGCATGATGCGGACGGGGACGTTGTCGAGCAGCGCGCCGTCGACCAGCATTTCGCCGTCCGGCGTGTAGTACGGCGGCAGCAATCCCGGGATGGAGCCGGACGAACGGATCGCGGCCCACAAGTCGCCGCGCGTGTGGCGCTGGATCGCGTGGCGCGACAGGTTGGTCGACACCGCGAAAAACGGAATCCACAAGTCCTCGATATCGATGCCGCCATAGTGCTCGTACAGCAGCCGGTCGAAATGGGTGTGATCGAGCAGACTGAAGCGCGGCCATGTGTAACGGCGCATCGCCTTCCCGCGCACGAACATCTCGTGCGTCGCCGCCGCGACCTCCTCAGGAGGCGTGCCCATCGCGAATGCCGCCGTCATCGCGCTGCCGCCGGACGTGCCGCCCATGATGTCGAACGTGATGCCGCGCTCGAGGAATGCCTTGTAAAGCCCGATGTGCGCGGCGCAGAACGCGCCGCCGCCACACGCGACCAAGCCGAGCGCCATGCCTCGCACGAACCGGACCAGCCGATCGCTATCGGCTTCGTCGGTCAGCGCCACATGATGGTGCGCACCGACCTTGCGATTGACCAGCCACTGTGCGGTGCCCTTCACCCGACCACGACGCTCGTGAACCAAGACGAGGCGGTGGGACTCATCGCGAAACAGCGTGTTCGCGAGCTGCTCATGGGCGCTGAGCGGCACCGGACCACGCGGCTCGAGACTGGCGACGCCGACGCTCAGCACGAGATCCGCTTGCCGGATCGCCTTTTCCGACCACGGCGTCAGCTCGCCGTCCGCGATCAGCAGGACGAAGTCGTGCCGCGTCTCCAGCGCGTTGAGCGCGCGCGCGGCGGCCGCACTGTTGAGGTCGGTCTGCCCGCCCAGCACCTTGCGCAGATTGCTCGAACGAACCACCTCGAGCGAGCCACAACGCCCGAATGCATTTTCGAGATGCGCAAGGAACTTTAGCGGCAGCGGGCGCGAGCCGGCCGGCACCACGGCGATGACGCGTGGCGTCGGATCGGCCGGCATCGACCGCCCCGCGGTCTGGTCGGCAAGTCGCCGCGCCAGCGCCGCCGTCAGTCGCGGCCAGATCGCGGGGTTCCTCGCACAGAGCCGGTCGAATTGCTCGCGCGTCAGTTTCATCACGACACTGTCGCGCGCGGCAGTGACCGTGGCAGTCCGCGCGCCGCCGGCAAGGAACGCGATTTCGCCGACGGGCGAACCTGGGCCGATCTCCGCGATCGGCGCCTCGCGCCCCGCGACGGTCACCTCAAACCGGCCGCTCTCGACGATGAACAGCGCATCCGATGTCTCGTTCTGGCGAACGAGCACGCCACCGCGCGCGATCCGGAGCTGTTCGAGCTCCGCCGCCAACGCCGCGCGCTCGATCGGCAGCAGATCGCGGAAGATGTCGACCGACGCCAGCGAGTGATCCATACGGTGCTCGGCCAATCAGGTTTGATCGAGGGCACTCTCCGGCCACCGCATCCTGCGAATCGTGCCCGGCTCACTCGATTCCTTCAGTATAGGCTCAAAGCACGGGCGCGCCATTGCATGACCATGCGGGTTGATTCACGACGCGTGCGCCGCACCATCGGCTGGTCGTGAAGAGGCCCGTCAGGGCAGAAAGCCCTTTTCGAGACTGAGATCCTGCGCGAGGCGCTCCTTGCCTTTGGCGGTGCGGGCCCGCAATCCCCAGGCGAGGTCGGTGCCGCCCTCCTCCGACGACCGCGACCGCACCTGGACCACCAATGTCTCGCCGGCCTTCAGTTCGAGCGGCTCGAGCGCCGGCAGGAACAACTGCTCCCAGTGCGTCGGGGCCGCGAGCGGCGAAGTCGAGAGTGTGACGCCCGGCACCAGTTCCGCCGCCCACCACACCGCAAGGCCATGAACCGTCACCGGCTCGGCGATGCGCCACTCGGCCGTGCCTTTACGGGCAAATCGATTGCGCACCTTGAAATCAAGCGTGTCCCAGGTCACCGCAGTGCGCCCCCGATCGAGCAGCTCGGCGGGCGGAAATTTGCGGACATACGCGTTATTGAGGCTCATGACGCGCGCCGGCCCGAAGTCCAGGCCGCGTCCGATACTGTCCCAGGCGATCAGCTCGTTGCGGCAGCGCGGTGCCGTTACCGGCGCGATCATCTGCTCCAGCCGCCCGGGTATCAGCACGCCGCCGGGTTTCAGGTGACGCGCCGCGGCATCGTTCATGGTCTCGACCAGGAACTCCTCGAGCGCGTAGTTGCCGAGCGTCTCGGTTACAACGACATCAGCAAGCTCCGGCTCGATGATCTCGGTCGAACGCGCAGGGATGATCTCGATATTGCGCAGCTTGTTGAGCTTGAACAGGTTCTGAGCGAGGGCGCCGATCTCGGCGAGTTCGTAGGCGATGACCTTGCGGGCGCCGAGGCGGGCCGCAATCATCGCCAGCACGCCGCTTCCCGTGCCGATATCGGCGACGACCGTCTGCCCCTTGCGGATGACCTTGGCGAGCGCCTGCTCAAAGGCCGCGAGGCGGCCGACGTCGGCGATCAGCGAACGATGATATTCGATGCGCATTCTTTTGTGATCACCGTTGAATTTGACGGGCTGACCGCTCATGTGCCGATGCGGCCGTGCTGCTCCTGTAGAGCCGTGAGGTGTCGAGCGCAACCGTTCCAAGGCGGTGGCGATCACTTTCGACGGCCTTTCGCCTTGCCACCCCAATTTTTTAGCTCGATAGTTCCGAGATCATTGCCCAGAGGAGATGTTGCCCGATGCATGTGCTCTTGCGCGGCGATGTCGTTCAAAAATTCCGGCTCGGATCGGGCCTCATCCTATTCACATTCGCAGCAACCCACTTCCTCAATCACGCGGTTGGGCTGGTGCATATCGAATCGATGCACGAGCTGCAGAGCTGGCGCCTGGTCGTCACCCGCTCGATCATCGGCACGATCATCCTGGCCTCCGCACTCGTCATCCACATCACGCTCGCGCTCTACAAGGTTGCGACGCGCGCCACGCTGCGCCTGCCGCCCTGGGAAATGATCCAGCTCGGCTTCGGCATCCTGATCCCGTTCCTGCTCTTTCCGCACATCGTCAACACGCGCATCGCCAACAACTTCTTCAACGTCGAGGACAACTACCTTTACGAACTCGCGCGCCTGTGGCCGTCGAGCGCCGTCCTCCAGAGCACGCTGCTGCTGCTGGTGTGGATCCACGGCTGCATGGGTATCCACTTCTGGCTGCGTCTGAGCCGTCCCTATCGCGCCGCGCAGCCGGTGCTTTTGTTCATCGCCATCGTGCTGCCGCTCGCCGCGCTGGCTGGGTTCATGGTCTCGGGCCGCGCCGTCGCGCAGCTCATCGAGAATCCGGCGATGCTGGACCGCGTGAAGACACTTACGCGATGGCCGAACGATGCCGACGGCGCCACCCTTGCCGCCTACCGCAACTGGGTCCGCATCGGCTTTGCCGGTGTCCTGCTGGTCGTCGCCTCCGTCTTTGCGATCCGGTACTTCCTGCGTAACAACGGCTCGCAAGTCCGGATCAAGTATCTCGGCGGCCCCGTGATCACGGCACCGGTCGGCCCTACGTTGCTCGAGATCAGCCGCGCCCACAGCATTCCGCACGCCTCCATCTGCGGCGGGCGGGCGCGCTGCTCGACATGCCGGGTCCGCGTCGAGGAAGGCGTCGAAACGCTGCCGCCGCCGAAATTTCCCGAAGCCTTCACGCTCGGCAGTATCGGCGCGCCGGCCAACGTCCGTCTCGCCTGCCAGATCCGCCCAACCCAGGATTTAACTGTTCTGCGGCTGTTGCGCCCGATCAGTACCGGGCCGGAGGCGGTGGATCTCGACGAGACCGACAGCAACGGCGTCGAAAAGCCGCTCGCGGTGCTCTACGTCAACATGCGCGGCTACTCCGCGATTGCCTCGCAGAAGCTGCCGTTCGACGTCGTGTTTCTGCTCAACGAATTCTTCGGCGCGGTCGGCACGGCGATCAACACCCAGGGCGGCCGCATCGATCGCTTTATTGGCGATAGCTTGGTCGCCGTCTTCGGCCAGCGCCTCGGGGTCGAGGTCGGCTGTCGGCAGGCCCTGCGCGCCGCGCGCGCCATCGACCTCGCGCTCGACTTCCTGAACTCACGGCTCGAGGGTGAAATCGGTCGGCCGCTGGAAGTCGGCATCGGCGTACACGCCGGCCCGCTGCTCATCGGGCGGATCGGGTTCGGCGAAGCGATCGACGTCACCGTCATCGGCCAGTCGGTCAAGATCGCCGAGCATCTCGGCAATGCGGCCAAGGAACAGGGATTCCAGCTCGTTTTGTCGCGGGATGTGGCGCGTCAGGCCCAGTGGTCGGGCGACGGCCAGGAGTCGCTGATCATCGAAGTTCCGGGTGAGGACCGCCCCGTGTCCGCCATCGGTGTTCCGCGAGGCCGCGACCTGCCGGCGAGCATTCTCGCTTCAGGTCGTGGCGAGGGCGGTCCACGCGCCCGTCGCCCCGACGATCCGACTGCTGTTACGCCACCTCCGGCGACGCCAGCCTCCTAGTACCGGCGGTACATGGCGATCCGAGCAGGCTATGAATGCAACTGACCCTGTTCCGATCGCAATCGGCTTCAGCCGATGTATTTCCAGTACGTGTCCTTCTTGGTCACGTAGCCGTCGCGGAACTCCCAGAGGTCGCAGCCGGTGTATTCGAACGGCTTGCCGCCCTTCGGCGTCCCGCGCACCACCCACTCCGAAATCGCCTTGGTCTGATCGGCGACGATCCAGTGCCGGATCTCTTCCCAGCGCATGTCGGGAATGTCCCGGTAGCGCGAAGCCAATACCTCACCGATCTCGGCCTTGCCGACGCAGCGTTTTCCCTCTGGTGCGGTCGGGCCGCGCGCCATCAGCCAAATGCTGTCATCTGTGAAATGCGAGAGGATCGCGTCGACGTCCTGCTTGTTGAAACCATCCTGGATCTCGTCCAGCAGGGCGATCGTCACTTGCCGCTTCATGGTCATCCTTTCCGTTGAGCTTTTTTGAGCGCAGTCCGATCCCGGTGCGCTACCAGAGTTGCACGTCCTTGCCTTCCGCCCGAAGCTTCTCAGCCCGCTCCGTGAGCCAGCGCTGGAAGCCGCCGTCCTTCTGGTAGGCACGCTCGTGCACATAAGCAAAGGTCTGCTGGAAATGGAACGGCTTCCAGTAACCGATGAGCTTCCATGCAGCAGCCGCGCCCCCCTCCTTGCCGGCGAGCGCTGCGGCCGGCGGCACGAAGAAGTAGATGGTGGGCGTGAAGTTCACGCCCCAACGCCGGGCGAGCGCACGCTCCTCCAGTTCCTTACCGTCGAAGTCCGTGACGGTCCGCGCGCCGTGCAGATTGAGCTGGATCATCAGGAAGTGCTTTTGGATGTAGGCTGCGGTTTCCGGATCCGACAGGTTTGTGACGTGCGTCTCGCGGCAGTAGGGGCAGCCACGCTGCTCGAACAGGATCGCAAGGCTCTTTCCCGCCTTCTCGGCCTCCGTCAGATCATCCTTCAGATCGAGAAAGGACTCGTGAAACCACGGCTGCGTGTAGAGGCCGTCGTCGTTGCGCGGCGGCTCCGGCTTGTCGGAGGCGTCGAGCGCACCCGGCAGCTTGACCATCATCAGGCCGAGCCCGACTGTGCCCAGGATCTCGCGTCGCGTTCGCTTCATTGCTTCGCTCCATAAAGCGAGGGTTGCGCGGAGTGAAGACGAGAACGCCGCTCACGTCAACGCACGGTCTCGCGACGGACTTGACCATCCAGTGCCGGGGCCCGATCGTGCAACTGAACAATAAAACAGGAGGAATGCCCCATGAAAATCGATGACGTCGAACTGACGCTGTTCAACTGGGACAACATTCCGCCGACGCGGTACCACGCGGGTTCGCGCAACATGGGCGGCTCGAGCAATCTCGGACTGCTGACGATCAAAACCGATGCGGGGATCACCGGCCACGCCTTCCTCGGGGGTGCGACCAACCCCGCCGACTCCGATGCCGGCGCCCTCATCCGCTTCCTCAAGCCGGCGCTGATGGGCCAGGATCCGCTCGCCCGCGTGGACCTTCACGCAGCCCTACGCGCCCGCCAGCGCACGGCAGGACTGCGCACAGTGGGTGCCTGCGACACCGCGCTGTGGGACATCGCCGCCAAGGCCGCCAATCTACCATTGTACAAATTCCTCGGCGCCGGTCGCTCGTCGATCGGCGCCTACGCCTCGAGCCAGATCCTCGACGGCCGGCAGGCCTACGCCGGCGAAGCCGCCGAATTCAAAGCGAATGGCTGGAAAGCCTACAAGATCCACCCGCCGCAGGATCCCGCCGAAGATATCAAAGCATGCGAGGCCGTGCGCAAATCCGTCGGTGACGACTACACGCTCATGCTCGACTCGACGTGGAGCTACAAATACTCGGACGCGCTCAGGGTCGGCCGCGCGATCGAGGAGATGGGCTATCTGTGGTTCGAGGATCCGCTCAACGAGGAGGACATCTACTCCTACGTCAAGCTGCGCCAGAAGCTGTCGATCCCCATTCTCGCGACCGAGTACCCGGCCGGCGACATCGGCACCTACGCGGTGTGGCTGACCGAGCGCGCCACGGACTACCTGCGCGGCGACATTCCGATCAAAGGCGGTATCTCGACCCTGATCAAGACCGCCCATCTCGCCGAAGCGTTCCACATGAACTACGAGGTTCACCACGGCGGCAACTCGCACAACAACATGGCGCAGCTTCACTTCGCCTGCTCGTTGCGGAACACGACGTTCTTCGAGGTGTTGCTGCCGGACGGCGCCCACAAGTACGGCGTGCTCAACGACATCAAGATCGACAAGAACGGTATGGCACACTGCCCGGAGACACCGGGCATCGGCGCCGAGATCGACTTCGATCTGATCAAGAAGAAGCAGATCGCGGTGCTGAAGTAGGTGACAATTTTGCGCGCACGATCGCCACTCAATGCACCGTCGGCGCGGTGTCGAGGTTCACGACATCGACGCCGACCGACACGGCATGCGCGCCACCGCCGAGCAGCACACCGCTGATCGGGCTCACGTCGTTGTAGTCGCGGCCGTAGGCGATGGTGATGTGCTCTTCGCTGACCGCGATGCCGTTGGTCGGATCGAAATCGCGCCAGCCGGTCTCGGGTGACCACACCGAAATCCACGCGTGCGATGCGTCGGCACCGGCAAGCTTGATCTGCCCTGGTGCCGGACGCGTGAGAATGTAGCCGCTGACATAGCGCGACGGCACGCGCAGCGCCCGCAGTCCGGCGAGCGCCAGATGCGCGAAGTCCTGGCACACGCCGCGCCGCTGCTCGAACACCTTCTCGACCGGCGTCGAAATATCCGTGGCGCCAGGATCGAAACGGAAATCGGCAAAGATGCGTCGCGTCATATCCATGACGCCTTCGAGCACCGGCCGACCCTGCGGGAAGGAGCCCCGCGTGTAATCGGCGATCGCCAGCGACGCCGCGGTGAACTTCGTCGTGCAGCGGTACTGGATGACGTCGAGATCGAGGCCAGCGTCGGGCCTCATCATTTTCGCGTCGAGCCGATCCCACGACGTCGTCGCCGCGAAATCGGCGGCCGCAGGCGCGTGCGTCTCGATCGAGCTGCGCGCGTGCAGCACCAGCTCCTTGTGCGGTACCTCGACATCGAGAATGATGAACGGATTGCCGAACCCGTCGACGCCGTCGTAGCGCATGGCCGGCGCCGGCTCGACGATCAGGTTGTGGCGCAGCGTCGTCTGGTGCGCGACGGCGCGCGGCGTCATGTGCACGAGATGCTGGGATTGAGCGACCGGCGTCGAGTAGCGGTAGTGCGTCCGGTGACTGACCTCGAAAATCATTGCCGTGGCTCGCTGCGCGTCAACACGCGATGCGGCGTCTCCTCGGTCAGGTTGAAGTAGCGGCGCGCAACGACGTTGGACAGCTCCGGCAGGACGTTGAGTTCCTCCCGCATCAGCCGCTCGAGCGTGGCGCGATCCGCTTCTTCCGCGATTGCCGCGACATCCGCCAGGCGGATGGACGTCAGCAGCGACAGGATGAGGCGCCGATCCTCGGCGAGACTGACACCTTGGCGCGCATCGGGCAAGGTCTCGAGATGCTTCGAGATGGCGGCGAGCTGGTAGCTGAGCGAGCGCGGGTTGGCTTCGTCGAGCAGCAGCAGGTCGAGGACCAGCGCCAGCATCGGGTCGAGGCGGTAGCGCGAGCGATAGGTGATGAAGCTGTCGGCGAGTTCCAGCAGCAGCATCAGCGCGCTCGTCTCGGCCTCGGGATCGGGCGCCGGGATGAAGAGCGTCAAGATCGCTTCGCTGAGGTTGTAGGCGCGCTCGAGCCGTCGGCCCATGTCGAGGAACGACCAGCCATAATTGCGCGTCATATTCTCGTGCGTCAGGCCATTGAACGATGACAGCGCGGCCAGTCCCTCGTCGAGCAGATCAAGCAACGTACCCGGCGCTGCCGAGGCGAGCTGCGTCATCCACGGATCGCCGGGACGGAAGCGGCTCAGCGTCTGCCATGCCTCGTGCGAGAGACGATCGCGGACGAGATAAGACACCTGATACAGGCCTTCGAGCGTCCGCTCCAAAGTCCGAGAGCTCGCGGCGTGCGAGGCGAGACTTGCGCACAGGCTCTCGATGTCGGCGCCCGGGTTGACGCTCCTCGCACCGATCGAGCTGGCATCCGGATCGGTCAGCCGCATCGCGAGGCAGCGCCGCGCTGCATCCAGGCCATCCGCCGGCCCGCCATCCTCCGCAATCCGTCGCAACGCGCCGCGCAGCATCCGCATCGTCCAGTCGGCGCGCTCGCTGTAGCGTCCGAGCCAGTAGAGGTCGTCGGCGACGCGGCTTTGCACTACCCGCTGTGGCCGCTCGATGCGCGCGCTCTCGAGTTTCGGGCGCCACAGGCTGACGTGCGGCGCCTGCTGCGTATCCGACAGCACCCACACGTCGCGGGTGTGGCCGTCGGAGGCGCTGAGCGCCACTGCGCGCACGGGATCGACGGACATGGCGAGCCCGCCCGGCATCGCCTCGAAGCCGTTCATGGTGTGCGCAACGTACAAGCGAACCGCGAACGGACGCGCTTCGAGGCCCTCGGCCCCGAACGACGGCGCCGTGCTGAAGCCGATCTTCTCCTCCGCCACGAGGCGTGCGCCGTGAAGGCCGATCTCGGCCTTGAGCCGAGCGCGTTCGGCCGCCGAAATCTCGCCGGGCGCCTGGCCGAGCGCGGCCTGTCCCGGGCGTCCCGTACCTTCCTGTGCCGATCGGATGACGACGCCATCGAGGTTATCGAGCACGTGGCGGCGCGCGGCGGGATCGCCGAGCCACCAGCGCGGCGCATCGCCGAGCGACAGTTCCTCGCCGAGGAGATGTTTCGCCAATCGCGGCAGGTAGGGGCCGAGGCCACGGTTCTGCGCCACCGCCGAGCCGATCGCATTCACGACGAGCTTTGGCTGATCGCGGTTGACCCGCAACAGTCCCGCCGGACCCTTGAAGCCAGCGGGATCTAGTTCAAGCGGATCGATCTGGCGCCCGTCGACGCAACGAATGATGAGGTCGACTTCTTTCAGGCCTTCGAGCGTCTTCAGGTAGGCGTGGCTGCCGCGCGTGCGCAGATCCGAGCCTTCGACCAACAGCAGGCCGAGATAGCGCGCGAGATAGGCGTGCGAAAAATAGTCCTGGTGCTGCGGCCCCGGCGTCAGCAGTGCGATCGACGCGTTGTCGCGCTGCGCGTGCGCGGCGAGCGCCACTTGCACCCGCTGGAAGTGGGCCGCAAGGCGGACAGCGTTGACGCGCTTGAAGAGGTCGCCGGTGACGTGCGTGTGCGCGACGCGGTTGGCCAAAACGAAGCCGATGCCGGCCAGCGTCTCCAAATGATTATCGATGACGCGCCACTTGCCGTCGGCGCCACGCGCGAGATCGGCGGCATAGAAGCGCAACGGACCTGCCCGATCGAGAATGCCCTGGCATGGGCGCAGGTAGGCGCTGTCCGAGAACACCAGTTCCGGCGGCACAAGTCCCTGCCGCATCAGCTCTTGCGGCCCATAGAGATCCGCGAGCAGGAGATCGAACAGTCGCGCCCGTTGAACGAGTGCCGCCTCCAGCCAGCGCCACTCGGCACTGGAGAACACGATCGGCATCAAGTCGAGCTGCCACTTCTGCGCCGCCTTGTCGGGGTCGGCGAACATATCGTAGGCGACGCCTGTCTCGCGCACCCGCCGGTCGATCCGTGCCGTGCGCGAATTCAGTTCCGAAGCCGTGAATTCGCCGAGCCCGGCGAGCAGTCCGCGCCAACGCGGACGCACAGCACCGCTCGGATCGAGCAGCTCATCGTAGCCGCCACTCTCGCGGTTCTTGTACATGTCGACCAGAGAGGGTCCGCCCTCCTTGATGGAGGACGCCATGTTCATCATCGCACCCGGACCTTGTTCCGCGCTCCCCCGCTCACATCCCGGCGCCCCGCCCTGAAGGCGTTGTCGCATCTGGCCAGGACAATTCGTCTGTACCACGCGAATCGGCCCCGCCACACGCAGCAACTGCGGGATGGCAAATTGCCCGGACGATGTGACGGATGCCACACACCCTCATCCCTCAATCCTGCCGCCGGAGATCGAGCGTCAGCGGGTAGTCGGGGTTAACGCGGGTCGGTTGCGGCGCCATTTGCCCGGCCGTATGGCCGCTGGCCTCGAAACGCGCGAGACGCCGGCCTTCGGCCTCGTAGGCGTTGATCGGAAAGATCTCGAAACCGCGCCCACCCGGATGCGACACATGATATCGGCAGCCGGCGATCGACCGGCCGGTCCAGCGATCGAAAATATCGAAGACCAGCGGCACGTGGGTGCCGATCGTCGGATGCAGGGCTGACGGCGGTGCCCAGGCGCGATAGCGCACGCCCGCCACCCCCTCGCCGAAAGTGCCGGTCGGTGACAGCGGCACGGTGCGACCATTACACGTCACGATGTAGCGCTCGCTGGTCAGTCCGCGCACCATCACCTGCACCCGCTCCAGCGAGGAATCGACATACCGTGCGGTGCCGCCGGGCGCGCCTTCCTCGCCGAGGACGTGCCACGGCTCCAGCGCCTGGCGCAGTTCCAACTCCAGATCGTGTGTCGCCAGTTTACCGAGGACCGGGCAGCGGAATTCGATATGCGGCGCGAACCACTTGAGATCAACCGGCAGGCCGGCTGCGTCAATATCGCCAACGATGTCGGAGAAATCAGACCACAGGTAGTGCGGCAGCATGAAACGGTCGTGCAGCGCCGTCCCCCAGCGCACGAGCTTTTGGCGATAAGGCTGCTCCCAGAATTTGACGATCAGCGCACGCAGCAAGAGCTGCTGCGCGAGGCTCATGCGGGCGTGCGGCGGCATCTCGAACGAGCGGAACTCGACGAGACCGAGCCGGCCGGTCGGCCCGTCCGGCGAATAGAGCTTGTCGATGCAGATTTCCGCGCGGTGCGTGTTCCCCGTGACGTCGATCAGCAGATTTCGGAACAGCCGGTCGACGAGCCACGGTGGAATCGAACCCGCGCCCGGATCGGGAACCTGCGAAAGCGCGATCTCCAACTCGTAGAGGCCCTCATGACGCGCTTCGTCGACGCGCGGCGCCTGGCTGGTCGGGCCGATGAACATCCCTGAGAACAAGTAGGAGAGCGAGGGATGGTTCTGCCAGTAGGTGATGATCGACGCGAGCAGATCGGGGCGGCGCAGGAACGGGCTGTCGCCGGGCGTCGCGCCACCGAAGACGATGTGGTTGCCGCCGCCGGTGCCGGTGTGGCGGCCGTCGAGCATGAACTTTTCCGCGCTCAGGCGGCACAAGTGCGCGTCCTCATAGAGCGCGGTGGTCGTCGCGACCGCTTCGTTCCACGACATCGCCGGATGGATGTTGACCTCGATGACGCCAGGGTCGGGCGTCACCTTGATGACGTTCAGGCGCGGATCGCGCGGCGGCTCGTAACCTTCGACGTGGAGCGCGATCCCGGTGCCGCGCGCCGCTTCCTCGATCGCCGCGACCATTGCCGCATAATCTTCCGCATCCTCGAGCGGCGGCATGAACACGCACAGCTTGTCGTCGCGCACTTCCACCGACAGCGCGGTACGCACCGCGCCTGCTACGATTTCGGGCGCGGCGACTGCCGGTGCGGGCGGCGCCTCGAGCGCGACCGCACGCCGGCGCTGCATCAGCACCTCGCGCCCTGGAAGCGGCGGCGTCGCCGCAAACGGATCGCGCGGCAGTACGTGTGGATAGTCGATCGGTCCCACGAGCGGCGCGGATCCAAGCGGCAGACGGAACCCGATCGGTGAATCGCCGGGAACCAGGAACAGCTTGCCGCGCCGTAGCGACCACCGCTCCGTTACCCAACGCCTGCCGCGATCCTGCGTATGCCAAACCTGCACCGGCAGCACGTATCCGACCGGCTTGCCCAGCCCACGCTCGAACACCTTCGCGATGCGGGCGCGCTCCTGCGCATCCTCGAGTTTGTTGTCTTCAGGCGTGACGTTGATCGGCAGCCGCTGCTCGACCAGCATGAAATGCATCGGGTCTTCATACGCCGCAATGCCGCTCCCGGTTGGCAAGCCGAGTTGCGCGCACAGCCCCTGCATGAAGCGGTGCGTATCCTCCGCGGACGGCCCGCGCTGATCCAGTCGCGCGCCCTTTTTGCGCTCGTCTTTGGCTGTCGCTTCTTTCTTTTTCCCTTTGGGCTCGGGCGCAACGAGGCTCGCGTCTTCCCACAGCGGCTCGCCGTCCGTCCGCCAGTAGAGTCCAAAAGCCCACCGCGGAAGCTGCTCGCCCGGATACCATTTGCCCTGGCCATAGTGCAGCAGACCGCCCGGCGCGAAGCGGTCTCGCAATCGGCGAATTAACGCATCGGCATAGCCGCGCTTGGTCGGACCGACGGCACCGATGTTCCACTCCGCGCCTTCCATATCATCGGCGGCGACGAAGGTCGGCTCACCACCCATGCTGAGGCGAACATCGCCACGCTTCAACCGCTCGTCCACCACGCGACCGGCATCGACGATCGCCTGCCAGGTGTCATCGCTGTACGGCTTGGTCACGCGCGGCGTCTCGCGCACGCGGACGACGCCCATGTGATGTTCGAAGGTGACTTCGGCGCGACCGTGACTGCCGGAAATCGGCGCCGCGCTCGATGGCTGCGGCGTCGCGGCGAGCGGAATGTGCCCTTCGCCGGCGAGCAGCCCCGATGTCGCATCGAGGCCGATCCAGCCCGCCCCAGGAACATAGACCTCGCACCACGCGTGCAGGTCGGTGAAGTCGGCCTCGGCGCCCACTGGTCCATCCAGCGCCTTAACGTCCGGCGTGAGCTGGATCAGGTAGCCGGAGACGAACCGCGCCGCGAGCCCGAGGTGGCGAAAGATCTGCACCATCAGCCAGGCGCTGTCGCGACAGGAACCGGACTCGTTGGTCAGGGTCTCCTCTGGCGTCTGCACGCCGGGCTCCATGCGGATCAGATAGCGGATCGCCCGCTCGAGATCGCGATTGATGTCGGTGATGAAATCGTTCGTTGGCCGTGACCGACGATCGATCGAGGCGAGATACTTCGTGAGGCGCGGGCCAGCCGGCGCGACATCGAGATAGGGACCGAGTTCCTTTTTCAGTTCCGGATCGTAGGTGAACGGGAACTCGGTGGCGCTTTCCTCGACAAAGAAGTCGAACGGATTGATGACGGCCATGTCGGCAATCAGATCGACCGTGACGGAAAAAATATCCGTCTCCTCCGGCAGAACGACGCGCGCCAGGAAGTTGCCGTACGGGTCCTGCTGCCAGTTGATGAAATGGGTCGCCGGCTCGATCCGCATCGAATAGCTGAGGATCGGCGTGCGGCTGTGCGGTGCCGGACGCAGCCGTATCACTTGCGGCCCCATGCCGATCTGACGGTCGTAGCGATAGATCGTCTCGTGGGTCAGCGCGACGTGGAGTACCATAGGTAGAGCGGGCCTTTCCCGAGCCTTTGCCCGCAGCCACATTCACCATGTGCGCCGGGAACAAACGGATCATCCGAGCGTTGATCGGCAAACCTAGACTCCGCATACCGAGTTGCCGGCGATGCGACAAGCGCAATCGCTCGCCAAACGTGCAGGTACGCCGCCGCTGTTCGCGAGCCGGGCACCGTGCCGAAAAAAGACCACCAAGTTGCCGGAAAACGTGGCAGTTCGGCTTTGCGGTAAGGTAAAGAGTCTGCCACCAGATGCCCTAGGCGACGGAAAGGGCGATTGGTCGCCTCCTCGCCGGTAAGAGTGTGCCTCACAAATGAAAAATCATACGTGTTCGAAGTGCGGCAATACCGTCTACTTCGAGAATGTCCAATGCGTGAAATGCGGCGCTGATCTCGGATTCGATTCCGAGCGCCTGGTCATGATTACCATCGAGCCGCTCGCCGAGCCGCCGGGCGCTTACCACGCGATCGGATACGACGCCGCCCCGCTGCGCTACTGCGCCAACGCCGCTCATGCCGCCTGCAACTGGCTGACGCCAGCGCTGGAGGGCGACGGGTTCTGCATCGCTTGCGACCTCAACCGCACTATACCCGATCTCTCGATCGCGGGGAATCTCGACGCCTGGCAGGAATTGGAGCGCGCCAAGAAGCGTCTCGTCTACGATCTGCTGCGCTTCGGATTGCCGCTGGACACGCGCAACTCGGGCGGCGAACGTCTCGTCTTCGATTTCCTGCTCAATGCGACGACAGGTCATCTCGATGGCGTCATCACCATCGACGTGACGGAAGCCAACGCCGTCGAGCGCGAGCGCCAGCGCCTTCAATTCGGCGAACCCTATCGCTCGCTGCTCGGCCACCTCCGCCATGAGAGCGGTCACTTCTATTGGAATGTCCTCATAGCGGAGCCCGGCAAGCAGGAGGCATTCCGCGAATTGTTCGGCGACGAGCGCATGGACTATGGCGCGGCGCTGGCACGCCACCACTCCGAAGGCCCTCCTCCGGACTGGTCGACGAATTATGTCTCGGCCTACGCCAGTTCGCACCCGTGGGAGGACTGGGCGGAAACCTGGGCCCACTACCTGCACATGGTCTCGGCCGTCGACACCGCCCAGGCCGAAGGCATGGAGCCGCGCGCGTCCGGACTCATCTTCGGCGCCGCGTGGCCGTTCAAATCCTACGACATCCATCGTGAGGAGACCTTCGATGCCCTGATCGAGCGCTGGATTCCCTTGTCCATCGCGCTCAACAATATGAGCCGCGGCATGGGCCACAACGATTTCTACCCCTTCGTCATCCCGGCGCCCGCACTCAAGAAGCTCGCTTTCGTGCACCACGCAATCCGGGAGTACGTTGCGGCCCTCTCGACCGCCAACCAGGCGCGCGCGAACACGCGGCCGCGCAACGACGTCACGCCTCCGCGGCCCGCCCCAGCGTCCAAGCGTCCTTCTCCCCGCTCCCTGATCGGCCGCGTGGTCGATCGCCTGAAGTGACGCATCTAGCCGGTCCGCTCGATCAGCGCTTTCGCAGCGGCAGGGTTGCGCACCTTGTCGCCGCTGATAACGTAAAGATAGACGTCGCGCACCCCGCCGTCGGCCTTTGACGTCGCGACCGTCTCCAGTCCCTCCGGCGCCTTTCCGGCGGCCAACGCCTTGGCACGTTGCGCCCACGCATCGAGCGTCTTCGTCGGATAACCGAGCTTGTGCTTTTCCTGCGTGCCCATGATGCGCGCATAGACGAACGGCGCCGTGACGTCCGCTATCTGAGGATGCTCGCTGTCGCCCGCCATTACGATCGCGACGCCGTACGCGCGCGCCATCGCCACGAATTCCGCCACCTTGAAACTGTCATGGCGCACCTCGACGGCGTGACGGACCGCCCGCCCATCGACTTTCTTCGGCAACAATTTCAGGAATGCCTCGAAGTCAGCGGGATCGAATTTCTTCGTCGCCATGAATTGCCAATTGATCGGGCCGAGCTTGTCCTTCAGCCCCATGACGCCGCCGCTGAAGAATCGCTCGACCGAGTCGCCCGCATCGGCGAGCACGCGCCGGTTGGTCGCGTAGCGCGGCCCCTTCAGCGCGAACACGAAATCATCCGGCGTCTCGTCATGCCACCTCGCGAAGCTTTCCGGTTTCTGCGCGCCATAGTAAGTGCCGTTGACCTCGATCGATGTGAGCTGGCTCGCCGCGTATTCGAGTTCGCGCTTCTGCGACAGTTTCTCCGGATAGAACGTGCCCCGCCACGGCTCGAACACCCACCCGCCGATGCCGATGTAGACCTTGCCCATCGCATTCTTGACGTTCTTGGCCACGGACCGTCTCCTCACCTGTGACGCCCTCGACGCGAGCGTTCCTCGACCTTATCTTAACTGCATAAGGAGAGCGCCCATGTGCCGCAACATTCGCACGCTGTTCAACTTCGAGCCCGCCGCAACCGATGACGAGATCCGCGCGGCATCGCTGCAGTTCGTGCGCAAGCTCAGCGGGTTCAGCGCGCCGTCGCAGACGAATGCCGCCGCATTCGAGCGCGCGATCGACGAGGTCACCGCGGCCGCGTCGCGCTTGCTCGCCTCGTTGGAGACCAATGCCCCGCCGAAGAATCGCGAAGTCGAAGCGGCCAAAGCGAGGGAGCGTGCGAAGTCGCGGGTCTGGTCGCCAAGCGCCTGATACGTCCGCGTCATCGGCCGAACGCCGCCTCCCATTCCGCCTGCTTGAAGCCGACCAACGCCCCGCCGTCATACTCGACAATCGGCCGCTTGATCATCGACGGTTGCTCGACCATCAACGCGATCGCCTTCACCTGATTGAGATCCGCCTTCGCCGCATCGGGCAATTTCCTGAAGGTCGTGCCGGCGCGATTGAGCACGCTCTCCCATCCGAACGCCTTGCACCACGCCTTCAGTTTCGCGGCCGTGACACCGGCCTTCTTGTAGTCGTGGAAGTCATACGCGACGCCCTGCCCATCGAGCCATGTCCGTGCCTTCTTGACCGTGTCGCAGTTCGGAATCCCGTAGAGCGTAGTCGCCATTGCCGTCCTCTCGTCGCGAACCAATCCTCCCGCGTATGTCAGGCCAGAAGCGCCGCTCGTGCAAGCGCATGAATACGGCTGACGGCCACGCATCGAACCGCTAGTGTCTCTTTCCTGACCGCCACCGTAAACAAGAGACCTCGCCATGGAACGTCCCCCAGCAATCGCCCCCGACCTCGTCAACGAGTTCGTTCGCAAGGCCCATAGCGACCTCGCGCGCGTGAAGGAACTGCTGGCGCAGGAGCCCAAGCTCGTCAACGCCTGCTGGGATTGGGGCGGCGGCGACTTCGAGTCCGCGCTCGGCGCCGCAGCCCACACCGGCCGTCGCGAGATCGCCGAATTCCTGCTCGACAACGGCGCCCGCATGGACATTTTCGCCGCCGCGATGCTCGGCCATCTCGACATCGTCAAGGCCGCCATCACCGCGCACCCGCAGTCCAAATCAGCCCCCGGCGCCCACGGCATCCCGCTCCTCACGCACGCCAAAATGGGCGGCGACAATGCGCTTCCGGTATTGGAATATCTGCAGTCGCTCGGATAGCTCGGCATGGCGAAATCACCGCGCAAACGCGAGACGCATCATCACAAGGGCGGCAGCGTCCGCGCGAAGGGTTGGCTGCGCGACGGCCAGCTCGACGGCTACTGGGAATGGTTCCGCAAGGACGGCACGATCATGCGCTCGGGCCACTTCGACATGGGCACGCAGGTCGGCGAATGGACGACCTATGATGCCAAGGGCGAGGTCTACAAGGTGACTGATATGAAGGCGTGAGGCGTCGCCGCCTCGGTGTCCGCTACTCTTTCTGAATCACGCCCGCCGTCCGCATTTCCAGGACCCGGCCAATCCCCGTGAGCAAGCTGCCGAGCGCGAACAGCCCGATCAGCACGATCTCCAGGTAGCCCTCGACGTCCTGCTTCGCCGTCACGAAATCCGCGATGTTGGCGTCGGACGTCTTGTACTGCGCCAGCACCTTGTCGCGCTGCGCCTCTGTCGCGCTGACCTGCTCGGCCGGCGCCTTCATCAGCGTCAGCAGCGCGACCTGATTGTCATAGGCCGCGCGCAACTGAAGCTGCGCGGACTGCTGCGTGTTGAACGCCACCATCCGCCAGTCGACTTCCCGCTTCAGCGGCTCGAGATAGAAGAGTTGCATCGCCGTCGACGCGAGCAGCAGGAAGATGCCGATCAGCTCGCCGTATTGATGGATGCGCAGGCGCATGTAGGTGGTTTCTCCAACCGCGGGACCCGCGCGAGAATCAGCGGGCGACCGCCACCATAATTCGGATTTCGGCGAACGCGGCCCCCGCGCGTCCGCCGCGCACAGGACAAGCACCCGCCGCACTAATCCCCCTCCCCCTTGGTGGGGAGGGGTTAGGGGTGGGGGGAATCCCTACGCTGCCCGATGCGCACAACCGCGCCGGGCCGATGAACTGAGGGGAGCAAGGCGCGAACGCCAGACTCTGGAAAAGACGGCGA
>LNFM01000641.1_pt1 | contig 84111 bp, 67 predicted proteins | sample 596031 | NCBI WGS metagenome assembly LNFM01 (sample SAMN04254537, study PRJNA301005) | activated carbon metagenome | isolation source: dual media filters at the Ann Arbor, Michigan drinking water treatment plant | place: USA: Ann Arbor | reverse complement strand
CCGGTCACTGCGTGAGCAGCTTGAACTCGATGCGTCGGTTCTTGGCCTTGCCGGCCTTCGTCTTGTTGGGCGCGATCGGCTCGTCGGGTCCCGCACCGCGGGTCTCGATGCGGCTGGCGTCGACGCCCGCGTCGGTGAGGTACTTCTTCACCGAGGCGGCGCGGCGGGCCGACAGGTCGACGTTGTAGTCGCGCTTGCCGACGTCGTCGGTGTGGCCGGAGACCTCGACGCGGACCGACGGGAACTTCTTCAGCAACTCGACGGCGCGGTCGAGCGTGGCCTTGGACGTCGGCTTGATCGAGTCCTTCGCGGTGTCGAAGAAGATGCCCTCGATGACGCCGGTGAACTTCTCGACCTCCTTGGGCACCTCGTCCGGGCAGCCGTCGCCGTCCTCGAAGCCGTTCTTCGTCTCCGGCTGCTCCTTGCACGCGTCGTCGGGATCCAAGATGCCGTCGCCGTCCTTGTCGCGGATGGGGCAGCCGTCGGGGGCGACCCCGGCCTCGTCGATGCACGCGTCGACGTCGTCGAGGAAGCCATCGCCGTCCTTGTCGCGGATGGGGCAGCCGTCGGGCGCGACGCCGGGCTCGTCGATGCACGCGTCGACGTCGTCGAAGAAGCCGTCGCCATCCTTGTCGCGGATGGGGCAGCCGTCGGGGGCGACGCCCGGCTCGTTGACGCACTTGTCCTCGGGATCCATGAAGCCGTCGCCGTCGGTGTCCTTCGGGCCGGGCTTGGGCTTGTCCTTGCGGCCCAGCGTGATCGACAGGCCGCCCAGGACCTCGAGGTTGCTCGTGAGGCCGTCCTTGACGCCGCGCTTGGCCGTGACGATGTCCCGCACGTCGACCCGCAGCGCCACGTAGCGCGACAGGAAGAACTTGAGGCCGCCGCCGAAGTGGAGGCCGACGTCGACCTCGCTGCCGACCGCGGCGCGATCGCTGCTGACCCCGAGCGCGCCGACGCCGACGAGGATGAACGGCGTGATGCTCGACAGTCCGAGCTGGCCGACGAGGTGCCCGCGGGCGGTCCACATCGTCGCGCGATCACCCCCGTCGACCTTGGCCAGCATCGCGCCGCCCTCGGCCTCGAGGCCGAAGAAGCGGATCGGGTAGTAGCCGAAGCGCAGGCCGAAGTCGGGGGCGACCCGCTTGTAGCGCTTGAAGCCCTGATCTTGCAGCGTGAGATCCGCCTGGAACAGCTCGAGCGAGCGCGACGGGATGAGCACGCCGCCGTAGATGCCGATCTCGCCCATGTTCGGCTCGGGCGCCCAGCGCTTGATCCACGGCTTGTCCTTGCGCTTGTCCTTGGTCGCGCGGGCGGGCCTTGCGTCGGCGTCGGCCTTCGCGTCGCCGCTCACCTCGGGGCCGCTCGCGCCGATCGACGCCCCCGCGCTCGCGTCCGCGTCGGACGACGCCGGGGCTGCTGACGCGACGGTGGGCAGCAGACATGCGACGGCGAGCGTGGTGACGGTCAGGGAGCGCGCGTTGGACATGGTGGGGGAATCCTCGATGGAGCGGGGTAGGGCAAGAAACCCGCCGGACGTGCGGGATGCGGCGCGAAGTGCAAACGACGGGCCGCCCAAGTGCCGCCAGCGTGCCGCACGACGGCGGCGCGGGCAAATGCCCCGTCGCGGCGATCCGCCTCGCCCGGGTCGCGCCTTGTCGCACCGCTGCACGTGCGTTGCGTTGTCGGTCCGCATGGCCGCACAGCCAGCGATCGGGCGCCGAGCTGGCGATCACGGGTGCGGAGCGCCCGGTGCCACTGGCGTCACCCGCCAGAAGTGCACGGGTGCGCCCTCGAGCGCGAAGCGGTGGACGCCCTCGGTCGCGGTGGTCCGATGGCCAGGCCGTGCGATGCCGCCCGATCCGAGGGGCGTCCACCACAGCTGGGCGTGGGTCGAGCGCAGCGCGATGGTGCCGTGGACGGGCTCGGTGCGCAGCGGCGGGAGATCGCCTGGAGACGGGGCGACCTGCGCGGCGCACGACAGCAGGAGCTCCCGCGACTGATCGAGCGGGAGCGCATCGAGGCTCGACAGCGCGATCGCGGCGGCCGGCGTGTCGAGGGCGATCGTGACACCGCCGAGCGCGAGCGAGCGCCCACCGAGGGCACCGCTCGCGCTGACGTTGCGCGGTGTCGTGACGGTGTGGACGCCCGCGGCCCAGTCGCGCCGCAGCTCGCCGGTGTCCGAGACGATCGCGACCGCGGAGCCGTCGAGGTGATCGCGGTCGGCGTCGTCGAGGACGATCGCGCCGTCGGGGACGGTCGTGCCCCGCAGCCACGGCAGCTCCGGCAGGCTCGGCAGCACGACCCGCACCTCGCTGCGCTCGACCAGGGAGCGCACGGTGGCGAGGTTCTGTGCGTGGCTCGATCGCTCGAACAGGGTCGCGCGATCGAGGGCGATCGCGTAGCGCTCGCGGGCCGGCGCGACGTCGCCGCGGCGGAACATCAGCGCGGCGGCGGGCATCATCGCCAGGATCGCGGGGTCGTCCCATGACGACCAGATCTCGAGCCGCGTGGGGGCCTCGAGCGGCATCGAGGCGTAGACGTACAGCATCATCGCGTCCCAGCCCTGCAGCGCCGCGGTGGCGCCGACCAGCGTGGGGCCGACGAAGCGATCGCGCGTGGGCGCGGGGATGTTCCACTCGGTGACGGTGGTCGGCAGGCCGGCGACCGCGGAGGCGCCGATCGGGTGCAAGAGGTTGGCGTCGACGTGGGCGTTGCGGGCGAGCGTCCCGGACCCGCCGTAGGAGTGCACGTCGATCACGTCGCCGGAGGTGAGCGAGGGCAGGGCGTACAGGGCGTCGTCGCCCCAGATCTGCGAGTTCGCGACGGGCCCGCGGTAGCCGAGCGCGCGCAGGTCCGCCGTCGCGTCGCGGAAGAACCCGGCCTCGACGTCGGCGAGCGCGGCCTTGGTCGCGCCGAGCCGCCAGGGCTCGAGCGGCTCGGGCACCGCGACGCCGCTGCGCTCGACGAACCCACGCACCCCCTGTTCGAGCCACGCCCGGTGCCGGGGCCGACCGGCGTCGACGCCCATGAGGTTGCCGAAGTGGTGGGTGAGGTCGTTCTCGTTGGTGAGCATCACGAAGGCGACCGCGGGATCGTCGGCGACGCGGCGGTGCGTGACGTGGTTGTCGCGGCCGAGATACGCCCGCGCGAACTCCTGCATGCGCGCGGCCACCGACGGGTTCACGAACGCCGCGCCGTGCGTGCGACCGCGCTCGAGCTCCTCGAATGCGTCGATGCCGTCGCCCGCGGTGAAGGTGCGACCGACCTCGAGGTCGAGCCACACGTAGATCCCCTCGGCCTGCAGCGCGGCGATCCACCGGTCGATCCGGGCGAGCGCCGCGGCGTCGAGCGTGCGGGTGTCGGCGGGGTGGCGACCGAACACGTTGGGCTCGACCCACGCCGAGTCGTGGTGGTGGATCCGGACGAGGTTGAAGCCGAACGCGGCGAGCCGGTGGGCCTGCGCGGCGATCGTGTCGTCGTCGGCGTGGAACAGCGCGTACGCGGCGACGTTGGTGCCCCACAGCCGGAGCGGGACGCCGTCGCCGCGCACCAAGCGATCGCCCTCGATGCGCACCGGGCCGTGGCGACCCGCGGGCCGATCGTCGTCGTTGAGGAACGACAGATCGACCGGCACGTCGTCCCAGCGCAGCGTGCCCGGGTGCCATGTCAGGTCCGGGTCGGCGAGCTGCGCCCAGGCTGCGGGGCCGTGCGCGGTGCCGGGCGGCAGGGAGATCCGCAGTGTGATCGTGCGCGAGCCCATCGCGAGCCGTTCGCGATAGAAGCTGCAGCGCACCGCGTCGGTGACCGGATCGATCTCGACGTCGGCGAGCGGGCCGTCGAAGGCGAAGCGCAGCGCGCCGCGTCCGGTGTCCCACGCGAAGCCGCGACCGTCGTCGAGGAGGGTCGGCGCGGGGGCCTGGGCGCCGAAGATCCGCGCGTCGCTGCGCAACGTGAACGCCAGCCCCCCGGCCTCGACGTCGTCGAGCGCCGCGTCGCTCTCGAGGCGGTACTCGACGACGAGGTCGTCACCGTCGGGCCACGCATGGCCGGCCACGCGCAGGCGCAGCGGCAGCGCCTCGAGCGAGAAGCGCGTGCCGTTGCCCTCGGTCGTGGTCGGCCCGACGGTGGTCTCCACGACGCCGCCGCTGCCGAGGAAGCCGAGGGTCCCGACGGCGACCTCGGCGTGGTTGAAGCGCACCCGCAGCACGCCGCCCTCGTCGACGGCGATCGTCCACTGTCCGTCGGCGATGACCGCGTCGCCGAACTCGCGCGCGTCGACCAGGCGCTCGCCGCCACGCTCGCCGCAGCCCCCGCCGCAGCCGCGGGAGCCCGCGCAGCCGAGGGCGAGCACGGCCAGCAGCGCGGCCCGGCGCACGACGGGGCGCATGGGCGGCGTCAGGCGCCCGCCGCCGCGAACGCGGCCGAGACGATCGCCTGCGCCTCCTCCTGGATCCGCTTCAGGTGATCGGGCCCGCGGAAGCTCTCGGTGTAGATCTTGTAGACGTCCTCGGTGCCCGAGGGCCGGGCGGCGAACCAGCCGTGCTCGGTGACCACCTTGAGCCCGCCGATCGGCGCGTCGTTGCCCGGCGCGCGCGTCAGCTTCGCGAGGATCGGATCGCCGGCGAGCTCGCGTGCGGTGATCTGATCGGCGCCGAGCCGCTTGAGCACGGCCTTCTGCGCTGCGTTGGCCGGCGCGTCCATGCGCTCGTAGACCGGATCGCCGAAGCGCTCGGTCTGCGCGCGATACCTCTCGCCGGGATCGCGGCCGGTCTTGGCGGTGATCTCGGCGGCGAGCAGATCGAGGATGATGCCGTCCTTGTCGGTGGTCCACACCGAGCCGTCGCGACGCACGAACGTCGCGCCCGCGCTCTCCTCACCGCCGAAGGCGAAGCGCCCGTCGGCGAGGCCGTCGACGAACCACTTGAACCCCACCGGCACCTCGCACAGCGTGCGCCCGAGCGCCGCGACCACGCGGTCGATCATGCTGCTGCTCACGAGCGTCTTGCCGACGGCGGCGCCCGCTGGCCACGCATCGCGGTGCGAGAACAGGTACTCGATCGCGACCGCGAGGTAGTGGTTGGGGTTGAGCAGCCCGCACGACGGCGCCACGATGCCGTGGCGGTCGTAGTCGGTGTCGTTGCCGAACGCGATGTCGAAGCGATCCTTGAGCGCGACGAGCGACGCCATCGCCCACGGCGACGAGCAGTCCATGCGGATGCGGCCGTCTCGGTCGAGGGTCATGAACGAGAACGTCGGATCGAGGACCTCGTTGACGACCTCGATCGACAGGCCGTACCGCTCGCGGATGGGCGCCCAGAACCCGATGCCCGAGCCGCCCATCGGGTCGACGCCGATCGACAGGCCCGCGGATCGGATCGCGTCCATGTCGACGATCTCGGCCAGCGCGGCGACGTACGGCGTGACGAAGTCGTGCGGGACCAGCAGCGACGACGCGAACGCGCGCGCCGCTGTGACGCGGCGGACGTCGCGGTTGCCCGCGCGCATGATCTCGTTGGCGCGTGCCTCGATGACCGCGGTCACGTCGCTGTCGGCGGGCCCGCCGTTGGGCGGGTTGTACTTGATGCCGCCGTCCTCCGGCGGGTTGTGGCTCGGCGTGATCACCAGGCCGTCGGCGAACCCCGAGTCGCGGCCGCGGTTGTGCTCGAGGATCGCGAACGACACCGCGGGCGTCGGGGTGGGTGCACCGTCGGCGGCCAGGCGCACGGTGACGCCGTTGCCGACGAGCACCTCGAGCACAGTCGTGTTGGCCGGCTCGCTGAGGCCGTGGGTGTCGCGTCCGACGAACACCGGCCCGGTGATCCCGTGCTTCGCCCGCCACTCGCACGTCGCCTGGGTGATCGCCAGGATGTGGGCCTCGTTGAAGGAGGTGTTCAGCGAGCTGCCCCGGTGGCCCGAGGTCCCGAACGTCACCGCCTGCGCGGCGACGGCGGCGTCGGGCGTGCCGGTGTAGTAGGCGCTGATGAGTCGGGGCACATCGACGAGTGCCGAACGGGGGGCCTGCTTGCCGGCGAGCGGATGGACCATCGCTCGCGAATCTACCATGGGGCCCCGATCGTCCCCGCTGGCCCCCAGCCGGCCCCGTATTAGGACGGCTCGATCGCACCTCGATCCGTGGCCGGCCCCCTTGCGCGGCTGCGCGCCCTTCCCCATGAAGCTGTTGCGATCCGAGATGTCCGACCGTCTGCCGCGTCGGCCCCTGCAACCCGTGGTCCCTGGACCTGCGGTCGCGACGGCCTCCATCACCCCGAGTGAGCTCCTCGCCGAGCACCTCTCCGGCGCGCCGGCACGCGTGGTCCTGCAGGGGCGGCGCAACCTGATGGCGCGCGGGATGGTGTTCGCCACCGTGGGCCCCGACCCGGCGGCGATCACTCCCGTGTGTGCGATCTCGGCCCGTGATCTTCCGGTCGTCGACGTCCTCGCCGCGCTCGCCGCCCAGGATCCGAGCGGCGTCTTGGTGATCGAGACCCAGGACGACGCCTTCGCCTTCGAGGTCGATCGCGGCCGCCTCACCGGTGCGCGGGGCCTTGGCGCGCTCGACCAGCTCGAGCCGTTCGTCGCCGAGGTCCATTGCCGCCATCCGCAGCGCTTCGGCCCCGACGAGGAGATCGGTCGCGATCAACCGGGGTGGATGAAGGTCGCCCGCGCGTTCGTCGAGGAGCGCGTGCTCGATCAGCTCACGCTGGGTCGCACGCCCGGCACCCGCATGACGCTGATCCGCGGCGACGTCGAGTGGCTCGGCACGCGACTTCCGCCCGGCGTCGGCCCGACGCTCGGCCACGTGCTGCTCGAGCACGCCCGCCGCTTCGACGAGCTGCCCAAGGTGCTCGAGATGCTCGGCGATCTCGATCGCGTCGCCGTGCCGCTGGCCGAGCCCGGCGAGCGACCGCACCACGCGCCGACCCACGGCAGCGGCGAGTGGGACTTCTTCAGCGATCCCGATCCCGCCGCGCTCGCCGAGTGGAACGACGCCCTGGCCGTGTGGTCGCTGTGCGACGGCGAGTCGAGCCTGCGCGAGCTGATCGACGGCGCGATGCTCGGCCAGTTCCGCGGCCTGCTCGCCCTTCGGACCCTCGCGGCCGCGCGCTGCATCGTGTTGATCGAGCCGCTGCGCCGCGGTGAACCCACGATCGTCGACGACACGCCGAGCGCCGAGATCATCCCGCTGCGCGCGATACCCGAGCTCGTCGAGGAGCTCGAGCCCGAGCCCGAGCCCCCGGCGGGCGAGTCGCTCACCGGCTACTCGATCGTCGCGAGGCGCACGCCGCTGCGCGCGGGTCGGGTCGAGGTCTCCACGACGCTGCGCGCCCCGGTGGTCCGCACGCCACCGACGACGACGCGCCGCCCGACGCCGACCGACGCCCGCCGCCCGACGCCGACCGATGCGCGTCGCCCGACGCCGACCGACGCGCGCCGACCGACGCCCGCAGAGCCGGTGCCGCCACGCATCGACTTCGACGCCCTCCAGGCCCCGATGCCGCCGGCCGTCGCCGAGCCCCCCGCGGCGCCGGTCGACGTCGAGTCCCCGGAGCCCGCCGAGGTCGACCCGAGCCCGCGGGCCGCCCGCTCGCTCGCGGCGGCCCGCGCCCTCGACGGCGCGCTGCCGAGCCCCACCACCGTGATGATCGTGCTCGGCGCCACCGGCATCGTCGCGCTCGTGGCCTCGGCCGTCGCGCTGCTCTGACGGGAGCGCAGGCGTTGGCGTAGACTGGGGCGACCATGCGCCCCCTGCTGCTGACCGCCGCGCTGCTCCTGTCCGCGTGCTACCGCGCGCCGGTTCGTCAGGACGACGCGATCGTGCACACCGATCGGGTCGGCTACCACCACGCCTACTGGCACGACCCGACGATCACCGCGGCGCACCACGCCGGCGAGGTGCCGCTGGCGAGCATCGTTCCCGCCGGCGCCACGCTCGTCGATCTCACGCACGTGTTCGACGAGGAGACGATCTACTGGCCCGCGGAGAAGCACGGCTTCCGCCGCGAGTCGGCGGAATCCGACGGCCCCGGTGGGCACTACGCCAACGGCCGGTTCTCGACCCCCGAGCACGGCGGCACCCACCTCGACGCGCCGTCGCACTTCGCCGCGGGCAAGCTCACCGCCGATCGCGTGCCGCTGCCGCGGCTCATGGCGCGCGCGATCGTGATCGACATCAGCACCAAGGCGGAGGCCAACTCGGACGCGCTGCTCGAGCCGGGTGACATCGATGCGTTCGAGAAGGAGCACGGCGTCATCGAGCCCGGATCGATCGTGATGGTGCGGACGGGCTGGGCGTCGCGCTGGCCGGATCGCAAGCGCTACCTCGGTGATGCGACCGTGGGCGCGACGGACAAGCTCCACTTCCCTGGGATCTCCGGCGCCGCCGCGAAGCGACTGGTCGAGCGCGACGTCGCCGCGGTGGGCATCGACACCGCGAGCCTGGACCACGGCCCGTCGCGCAGCTTCGACGCCCACAAGGTGTTCGCGAACGCGGAGATCCCCGCGTTCGAGAACGTCGCGCGGCTCGATCTCGTGCCCGAGGTCGGCGCGGTCGTGATCGCGCTGCCGATGAAGGTGGGCGGGGGCTCGGGCGCGCCGGTGCGGATCGTGGCCGTGGTTCCCTGACGGCGAGCGCGGCCGCGGAGCGCGAGACCGGACGCGGGGCGCAAGTGCGCGCGTGCACGTCGCGCATGCGTCGCCGCGTCGCGGGTCCGATCTCCGCGCTGAACCCCGTGACCGCTCGTGCGACCGTGTGCGGGCATCCCCATGACCGTCCGCGCCCCCACGACCCAACTCCTCGTCGCGCTGCTCGGATTGCTGACCACCGCCTGTCCCGACGACGGCGGGACCGCAGATCCGTCCACGAACACCACCGGATCGACCAGCGACGCGCCGGCCGACACGTCGGGTGCGTCGAGCTCCGCCGATCCCACGGCCGCGACCGAGGGCGACGACAGCACGGGCGAGGCGACGACCGCCGCGGATCCCACCGACGCCTCGGAATCCGGGGGCGGCGTCTCGGTGTGCGGCGATGACGTCGCCGAGGGCGTCGAGGCGTGCGACGGCACCGATCTGGTCGGCGAGGACTGTGTCTCGCTGGGGTTCGACGGTGGACGCCTGGGCTGCGATGCCCGCTGCCTCTTCGACACCGCCGCGTGCACCATCGCGTGTGGCAACGGCGTCGTCGACGACGGCGAGGCGTGCGACGGCGATGACCTCGACGGCGAGGATTGTGCGTCGCAGGGCTTCGACGACGGCGCGCTGGGCTGCGCGGCCGATTGCACCTTCGACGTGAACGCCTGCGTCGTCGCGGTGTGCGGCGACGATGCGGCCGACGGCCCCGAGGACTGCGACGGCGCCGATCTGGGGGTCGAGGACTGCATCTCGCTGGGCTACGACGGCGGCGCGGTGGTGTGCGACGCGGCGTGCGAGTACGACGTGTCCGGCTGCACCGGTACCGCGAACTGCTGCGAGGTGCAGGACGCGGTCGGCTGCGGCAACGACGGCTGCGAGGGGGCCGTGTGCGGCGTCGATCCGTACTGCTGCGAGACGCAGTGGGACGGCATCTGCGTCGGCGAGGCGTACTCGATGTGCCCCGAGGTCTGTCTGCCGGTGTGCGGCGACGGCATCATCAGCGGCGGAGGCGAAGCCGCGGAGCAGTGCGAGGGCGACAACCTCGGCGGCCAGACCTGCGAGGGCCTGGGCCTGCCGGCCGGCACGCTGGCGTGCGACGGCGCGTGTGCGTTCGACACGACCGGATGCGACGGGCTGCCCGGCCCGTGCTGCACCGCGAACGCGGTGGCGGGCTGCGAGGACGCGGCGTGCCAGGATGCGGTGTGCGAGCTCGACGCGTTCTGCTGTGCCGCGGTCTGGGATGGGCAGTGCGCGGACGAGGCGGGCGCCGAGGCGGCGTGCATCGGGCTGCCGTCGTGCCCCGACGCGCTGCCCGTCTGCGGCGACGGCGTCCTCGGGCCGGGTGAGGTGTGCGACGGCGCCGAGCTCGACGGCGCGACCTGTGCCTCGCAGGGCGCGGTCTCGGACTGCTGCTCTCCCCACGACGGGTTGGGCTGCGACGACGACGCGTGCGAGGCGACGATCTGCGCGTTCGATGCGTTCTGCTGCGACACGAACTGGGACGGTCAGTGCGCGGGCGAGGCCGCGGAGAACTGCGCGGCGCTCTGCGCCGGCGGGGTCCTCGGCTGCGCGGAGGGCTGCGACGCGTTCGACGTCTCGGGCTGCTGAACGCCCTCGCGGCGTCGGCCTCAGCCCATCGCGGCGAGGCCGGCGCGGACGGTCATCGCGGCCAGGATCAACGACGACACGAAGAACAGCGCGAACCGGACCTCGATGACGTTGGTCGTCGCCTGCCACAGGCTATGGGCGACGCGCAGCCCGACGTAGACCCACGCGAGCGTCAGATCGAGGCCGTCGCCGCGGCCGAGGAGGCACGACGTGAGGGCGATCGCGTAGAACAGCGTCGGCTGCTCGAGCAGGTGGTTGTAGTTGTCGGCCTTCCAGCGCACGACGGCGGGCAGGCTCGCCATCTGCTCGCCGCGCGGCGCGTGGCGATCGAGCTTCATGCGCGCCCGTCGGATGGCCGGGATCCGCGTGGCGTACATCCACGCCCAGACGACGAAGGTCCAGGCCACGAGCGCGACGACGGGGAGCAGGATCGCCTTGGAGGGCACGGCGCGGCGACCCTAGCACGGGCGATCGGCGTGCGATCGCGGCCGGGATTCGCCGGGCGCGGCGTCGATCAGAACGCCATCTGGAGCTGCAGCCGGATGCGGTCCGTGCCGTGCTTCATCGCCGCGACGACGTCGGCGCCGGTGTCGGCGCCCCAGAGGCGGAAGTAGTCGAGCTGCAGCTTGAGGTTGTGGCCGGCGAAGTAGTAGTTCACGCCACCGCCGAGCTCGTCGCGCCACGGCAGCGCGCTGTCGTTGCCGCCGCGCTTTCGGGCGAAGCCGTAGCGCGCGACGACCTCGAAGGGGATCTTCGGGACCAGCCAGCCGAGCTGCCCGAACCAGCCCAGGCCATTGCGCGGCAACGCCGTCGGGATCGCGTTGCCCTCCTCGTCGAGCAGGCCGCCGTTCTCGCGGTGCACGCCCTTGCGCCAGTGGAAGTTGCTGTGGAGCGACACGCCGTGCCACTTGAACATCACGTCGGCGGTGACGCTGTGGATGTCGGTGGTGCCGCCGTCCTCGGGCACGCTCCCGTGGATGCTCCGATCGCCCGGGGCACGGTCGTGGAACGCATAGGCGCCGCCGATGCTGAGCCCCGGCTTCTTCATCCGCTCGAGGTCACCCTCGGTGTAGTCGTCGAACTTGCCGAACGGCAGGAACTCGACGCGCGCGACGTAGAGCATCCCGAGGTTGCTCGGCTCGAACGCATTGCGGCCCTCGCCCATGAACACGCCGACGTTGTAGGCCAGCCAGCCCATCCCGCCGACGTCCTTCGACAGGGCCTGGACGCCGATGTCGCGATCGAGCTGGAACTCCTCGTTGGGGAGCGAGCGATCGACCAGGTTCATGTTGCCCGACGAGATCACGCGCTGGCGGCTGAAGGGGATCTTCATCTGGCCGGCCCAGATGGTGAAGTCGCGCAGGTAGTCGAACTCGACCCGGGCGTCGCGGATCGGGTTGCGACGGATGCTGCCCTCCTCGGCGAGCAGGCCGCCGGTCTGATCGCGCGGCGAGAAACCGAGCTGGATGTAGTAGCGGTTGTGCTTGCCGAACAGGTTGCCCTGGAGCTGCAGACGCGCGCGGCGGATCTGCATGGTCTGCTCGGTGGTCTCGCCCTCTCGGTTGGGGTGGTCGAGGTCGTAGCGGATCTGCACGCGGGCGCGCAGCTGCATCGAGAACCGGCCGTCCTTGGTCGCGAGCTCGAAGCCCTTGCCGGGCACGTAGCGCGTGGTCTCGACGTCGGTGGGATCCTTGTTCGGGTCGTGCGCCTTCGCGGGCGCCTCCGACGGGGCAACGCCCGTGATCTTCGCGGCCGGTGACGGCGCCGGGGTCGGGGCGCTCGCGGTGGCGACGGTCTCGACCGTCGCCGTGCCTTCGGGCGCCGGGACCTCGTCGGGGACATCCTCGCTGGGCGCGCGGTCGGCTTGCTCGGGCGGCGTCGGCGCGGGCTCGGCCGAAGCGGGGGAAGCGGGCGCTGCGGCGGACTCGGGCTCGTTGAGGCGACCGTAGAGCAGGCCCAAGAGGAGGAACTCGTTCGTCACGGCGCGACGGTGTCACGCCATCGTGACGGCTCTTCGCCTTCAATGTGACGTCGAGGTGACAACGCCACCTCCGCGCCACGTAAATGTGACGCTACGTCGCTTTGCGCGGCGAGCGAGTGCCCCACGAACGTCACAGCACCGTAACACAGGCGTGCTTCCCTGACGGCGCCTTCGGAGACCCATGCGCCGCTCGTCCATCGCCCTCGTCCACGCCCTCGCCCTCATCGCCGCCTGCGGTGGCTCGTCCTCGTCGACCGACACGGCGGTGATCGCCGTCGACGGCTCGAGCACCGTGTTCCCCATCAGCGAGGCGGTCGCCGAGGAGTTCAAGGCCCAGGGCAAGGCCCGCGTCACGGTCGGGATGTCCGGCACCGGCGGCGGCTTCAAGAAGTTCTGCAAGGGCGAGATCGCGGTCACAGGCGCGTCACGGCCGATCAAGAACGAGGAGGTCGAGTTGTGCAAGGGCGGCGCGGTCGAGTACATCGAGCTGCCGGTGGCGTACGATGGCCTCGCGATCGTCGTCCACCCGAGCGCAGACTGGGTCGATCACATGACCGTCGACGAGCTGAAGACGCTGTGGCAGCCCGAGGCCCAGGGCAAGGTCGCCAAGTGGAGTGACGTCCGCCCGGGCTGGCCCGACGAAGAGATCCACCTCTTCGGCGCTGGCGTCGACTCGGGCACGTACGACTACTTCACCCAGGCGATCGTCGGCAAGGAGCACTCGAGCCGCGGCGACTACACCTCGAGCGAGGACGACAACGTGCTCGTGCAGGGCATCGCCTCTGACAAGCACGCGCTCGGGTTCTTCGGGTTCGCGTACTACTCCGAGAACGCCGAGAAGCTGAAGCTGGTGCCGATCGACGACGGCAAGGCCGACAACGGCGCGGGCCCGGTGGCGCCGTCGGTCCAGACGGTGAACGACGGCACGTACCAGCCGCTGTCGCGACCGATCTTCGTCTACGTCGCCGCGGGCGAGACCAAGCGCCCCGAGGTCGCCGCGTTCATCGACTTCTACCTCGAGAAGGGGCCGGCGCTCGTGAAGGAGGTCGGCTACATCCCGATGCCCGATGCGGCGTACGAGCTGGTGCGCGCGCGGTTCAAGGCCCGCACCCCCGGCTCGCTGTTCGGCGGCAAGGGGTCGAAGGTCGGCGTGAAGATCGAGGACCTGCTGCGCGCGGGCTGACCATGGCACCGCGGCAACCGAGGCGTTGGGTCCGTCGCTGGGGCGAAGCGGTGATCGAGCGCGGCCTGCTCGGCTGCGCCTTGGTCTCGGTCGTGACGACGGCCGCCATCCTGGTCATCCTCGCCCGGCAGACGGGCGAGTTCTTCTCCGAGGTGTCGATCTCGCAGTTCCTGTTCGACTCGCAGTGGACACCGCTGTTCGCCGACAAGCACTTCGGCATCTGGCCCCTGCTCGCCGGCACGTTCCTCACCTCGGCGATCGCGATCGGCGTGGCGCTGCCGTTCGGCCTGCTCGCGGCGGTCTACCTCGGCGAGTTCGCGACCCCGCGGGTCCGCGCAATCCTCAAGCCGACGCTCGAGCTGCTCGCCGGCGTGCCGACCCTGGTCTACGGCTACTTCGCGCTGGTGACCCTCACCCCGCTGCTGCAGCGCGTCCTGCCCGAGCTCTCCGGCTTCAACGCGCTCAGCCCCGGCATCGTCATGGGCGTGATGATCATCCCGATGATCACCTCGCTGGGCGAGGACGCGATCTCGGCCGTGCCCGGGGCCCTGCGCGAGGGCGCCTACGCGCTGGGTGCCGGCAAGCTCCAGACCGTGTTCCGCGTCGTGCTGCCGACGGCGTTGTCGGGCATCGCCGCGGCGCTCGTGCTGGCGGTGTCGCGGGCGGTCGGTGAGACGATGATCGTCGCGATCGCGGCCGGCCAGCAGCCGCGGCTCACCCTCGATCCGCAGGTCCCGGTCGAGACCATGACCGCGTACATCGTCCAGGTCGGCATGGGCGACACGCCCACGGGCACGCTCGAGTACCGCACCATCTTCGTCGTCGGGGCGACGCTGTTCGCGATCACCTTCGCCGCCAACCTCCTCAGCCAGCGGCTGGCTCGCCGCTTCCGGGAGCGCTGATCCATGTCGGTCGTAGACCCCCCGCGGAACTCGTCTCGGATTTCGGGACGTCCGCCCAGCCGGGCGCTCGAGCGGGCCTTCCGTGGTCTCTGTCTGTTCGCGGCCCTCCTGCCGGTGCTCGTGCTCGCGGTGCTGCTGTTCGACGTCGTGCGCACCGGGCTCGGTCGGATCGACGTCCAGTTCCTCACCAGCTTCCCGTCGCGTCGCCCGCAGACCGCCGGCATCCTCGCCGGTGCGGTCGGCAGCGTCTGGTTGGTTGGGCTCACCGCCGCGATCGCGGTGCCGGTCGGCGTCGGCACGGCGGTGTATCTCGAGGAGTACGCGCGCCGCGGGCGGCTCGCGACGCTCATCGAGATCAACATCTCCAACCTCGCCGGCGTGCCGTCAATCATCTACGGGCTGCTCGGGCTCGAGCTGTTCGTGCGCGCGCTGTCGATGGGCCGCTCGTTGCTGGCCGGCGCGCTCACGCTCGCGCTGCTCGTCCTGCCGATCATCATCATGGCGACGCGCGAGGCGCTGCGGACCGTCCCGCTGGCGCTGCGCGAGGCGGGGCTGGCGCTCGGCGCCACGCAGTGGCAGGTCGTGCGTCAGGTGGTGCTGCCGATGGCGGTGCCCGGCGTGCTCACCGGCTCGATCCTCGCCATCTCCCGCGCCATCGGTGAGGCCGCGCCGCTGGTCGTGCTCGGCGCGCTGACCTACGTCGACTTCCTCCCGGACGGGGTCACCTCGCCGTTCTCGGCGCTGCCGATCCAGATCTTCAACTGGACCAGCCGACCTCAGGCGGGGTTCGCGGTCAACGCCGCCGCCGGCATCATCGTGCTGATGGTCACGCTGCTCATGCTCAACGGTGCCGCCATCATCACCCGCAATCGCATGCAGAAACGGCTGGGGCGCTGATGCCCGAGGCGTTCTCCGAGAGTGCTTGCGGGCCCGCCCCGTACCGGACTATGCAACCCAGCGACTCGATGCCCGACACCGTTGCGGCCAAGCTCAGCGTCCAAGAGCTCTCGGCGTGGTACGGCGAGAAGCAGGTGCTGATCCGCGTCTCGCTGGACATCCCCGAGCGACAGGTCACGGCGATCATCGGCCCGTCGGGCTGCGGCAAGTCGACGCTCATCCGCTGCTTCAACCGCATGCACGAGCTCGTCCCGGCCGCCAAGCACCGCGGCTCGATCCAGCTCGACGGCGAGGACATCTACGCCAACGGCGTCGACCCCGTGCTCATCCGCCGCCGCATCGGGATGGTGTTCCAGAAGCCCAACCCGTTCCCGATGATGTCGATCCGCGACAACGTGCTCGCGGGCCTGCGCCTCACCAGCACGCGGCGCGCCGACACCGACGCGATCGTCGAGCGCGCGCTGCAGCAGGCGGCGCTGTGGTCCGAGGTGAAGGACCGCCTCGGCGAGCCGGGCACCGGGCTGTCGGGCGGGCAGCAGCAGCGCCTGTGCATCGCGCGGGCGCTCGCGGTCGAGCCCGACGTGCTGCTGATGGACGAGCCGTGTTCGGCGCTCGACCCGATCGCGACCACGCGCATCGAGGATCTCCTGACGACCCTGCGCGAGCGCTACACGATCATCATCGTGACTCACAACATGCAGCAGGCGGCGCGCGTGTCGCAGAAGACCGCCTTCCTGCTGCAGGGCGAGCTCGTGGAGTTCACCGAGACCGACGCGCTGTTCACCAAGCCCAAGGACAAGCGCACCGAGGACTATGTGACCGGGAAATTCGGGTAGCCTCCGCGCGCCCATGGTCGACCTCCTCGAGCCCTACTTCCAGCGCATCGGCTACAGCGGCCCCCGCGAGCCCACGCTCGCCACGCTGCATGCGATCGTCGCCGCGCACACGCGCACGATCCCGTTCGAGAACCTCGACGTCCTGCTCGGCCGACCCATCGTGCTCGACATCGAGTCGCTGCTCGGCAAGCTCGTGCACGACCACCGCGGGGGCTACTGTTTCGAGCACAACGGGCTGCTGCTCTTCGTGCTCGAGGCGCTCGGCTTCGAGGCCCAGCCGCTGTCGGCGCGGGTCCGGCTGCAGCGCCCGCGGGACTTCACGCCCCCGCGCACGCACATGTTCGTGCGGGTGTGGCTCGAGGGGCGGCCCTGGCTCGCGGACGTCGGCGTCGGTGGCCTGTCGCCGACCGCGGCCCTGCGCCTCGACGTCGAGGACGAGCAGGCGACGCCCCACGAGCCGCGCCGCATCGTCCGCGAGGACGATCGCCTCTTCCACCAGGCGCGCCTTGGCGACACGTGGGCGGACGTCTGCGAGTTCACGCTCGAGCAGATGCCGCCCATCGACCGCGAGGTCGCCAACTGGTTCACGAGCGCCCATCCGCAGTCGCACTTCAAGAACCGGCTCGTGGTCGCGCGCGCCGCCGCCGACGGCGTCCGTCACACCCTGCTGAACCACGAGCTCACCTTCCGCCGCGCCGACGGCAGCGCCGAGCACCACCGGATCGAGACCCCGCCGGAGCTGCTCGCGATCCTCGACGAGGTCTTCGAGCTGCGGCTGCCGGCGGGGACGCGGATCGAGTGCGAGGGATTGTCCTGGGATTAGTTCCCGCGCGCAGGTACGCGCTCAGATCGTCTCGAGGTACGCGACGAGGCTCGCGACGTCGCCGTCGTCGAAGGCCGCACCCGGTCGCGACTGCGTGATCATCTCCTCGACCGCGTCGGCGAGCGTGGCGCTGCGCCCATCGTGCATGTATGGCGGATGCAGGGCGACGCCGTGCAGCGACGGGACCTGCATCGCGGCGAGCTCGCCGACCGCGACCGTCTCGTTGTTGGTCATCGCGTCGCCGACGTGACACGTGTTGCAGCCCAGCTCGGCGAACAGCTTGCGGCCGGCCGCGGCGGCCTCGTCCGGCTCACGCGGCGGCGTCGCGCGTAGCTGCGTCACCCACGACTCGAAGGCGTGGACGCGGACGCCCGGCTGCGACATCTCGCCCATGCGGCCCTCGTGGACCTCGTGGACGAGCGCGCCGAAGTCCTCGAGCTCGCCGTTCCAGTGGAACGGCGCGGTGCCGGCGAGCCCGACGTCGAGGGCGGGCGTGTGCAGCGGCGTCGGAAGATTCCACACCAGCCCGTCGTCGCCGCCCTCGGGGTGACACGACGCGCACGTGAGCCCCGCGCGGCCCGCCTCGTGGAAGAGCCGATGGCCGGTGTCCTCGACCGAGAAGTCGGTGAGCCGCACGCTCTGCACCGAGTCGTGGTCGAGCAGGTGGATGATCGAGGGCATGCGCTGCAGGGCCCACAGCCGACCGCCGGGCGTGTACGCGACCGCGACGATCTGCGCGCCCGACTCGGCGAACAACACGGGCGTGCCACCGGTGCACGGCCGCTCCTGCAGCCCGACGCCGACGCTCAGGGTCTCGAGCGGGAGCTCGATGACCTGCGGCAGCGTGCAGCCGCTCGCGCAGGTGCCGGCGATCGCGATCGCGACGTGCTTGCCGCCCGGGTGCACCGCGAGATCGACCGGCAGCACCGCGCCCGACAGCGCGCCCGAGGACAGCTGGACCCCGTCGCCGCGCAGCAGCGTGACCGCGCTCTGCACCACCGAGCCGCACGTGTCGCCGCCGCCGGCCTCGCCGTACTCGCTGCCGCCGCTGTCCGTCGGATCGTCGCCGTCGTCGCCGTCGTCCTGGGCCGGATCGATGACCGCGTCGCTGCCGGCCTGGTGGACCATCACCCAGCCGCCGTCGGGCTGCGCGAGGGTCCGCCACGCGGTGGACGTTCGCATCGTGACGGTCTCGGCCGCATCGAACTCGCGCCGGTTCGCGTGCAGCCACGGTGTCGGCGCCACGCGGGAGGCGACGCCGCCGTCATCGGCCAGGCGCAGGACCTCGGCGCTGCGGAAGCGAGTCACCGACAGCGCGCCGTCGGGTCCGACGAGCACGTCGCGGAGATCGGGATCGAGTCGCGCGAGCACGGTCCGCTCGTCGCGCGTCGGATCGACCGGCAGCGAGACGACCTCGCCGCCCGCACACGCGAAGACCAGCGTGTCGTCGGGGTCCGTGCCGGCGCGGGCCGCAGCGCCAGCGCGCAGGCCGATGCCGCGCACCGTCGGACACACGGCCCGCGTCGCGAGCACCTCGGCGGTGGCGACGTCGATCGTGGCGACCGAGCCGAGGCCGCGCAGCACCACGTGCACGCGGCCACTGCGATCCGCGACGGTGCGCCACGGCTGCGCGCCCGCGGGCAGCTCGACCCGCGTCTCCTCGGCGACCTCGACGATGTGCACGAGGTCGCGATCGGGATCGGTGACGACCACCGTGACCTCGTCGATCACCGTGAGCGACGCGCCGGTCAACGGCGGCGGCGGTGTCGCGGCGCGGACGACCTCGCGGTCGTCCTCGATGTCCACGGTCACGAGGGGCTCGCCGCCGTCCTCCTCGGCATCGGCGGACTCGCGGCAGCCGGGCAGCGCGAGCGCGACCGCCATCACGAGGCCGGCGGCGGAGATGGGGGGTCGGGACGGGCTTCGCGTACGGACGGCCATGGGTTCCTCGCTCGCGCCTCGGCGCCGCGCCGTCGCGGACATCGCGGCGAGCAGCGGCACATCGGAGTTGCGGGAGCTTCATTCCCGGGCCGTCGCGAATCCGTCGGCGGCGGCGTCACCGCGGCGCGATGGCCCGCAGCGTGCGTCCGGGGGCGAGGGCCGTGGCGTCCGACGGGGCCGCGAGCTCGAGGAGCAGGCCCACGTCGGAGCGTTGCGCCGCGGCCTCGCCGGGGCGGCGGAAGTTCTCGAGCGCGCGGACCTGCACGCGCACCGGCGGATCGGCGCCGACGACCTCGAGCGTGTCGCCGATCTCGGCGTAGCCCTCGACGACGTGGCCCATGACCATCGGCGCGTCGCCGGGGAGGAGCTCGTCGATCACCAGGCGGAACCCGGCGGGGCTCGGCGCCGGTGCTGGGGCCGCGGTCGCGGGGCTCGCGGTCGGCACGGGGCTCGGCGTCGGCTCGGACGTCGGCGTGGCCGCGGGGCGGCACGCGAGCACGAGCGCGACGAGGGCTCCGGACGATCGCAGCATCCCCACGATGGGACGCCCGCGGACGCGCCCCGTCAAGCGGTCACTCCACGACGCCCTTGGCCCGGAGCACCGCGCACGCGTTGTCCTTGAAGTAGCCGCCACCGTCGTCGCCCGTGAGCCTCGCGACGATCGGCGCCTGCAGCTCCTCGAAGCACACGTTCTGCGCGATGTCCCGCGACGCCTTGGCGTTGTCGTAGTCGGGCGGCAGACCCAGGCCCGCCGTGGTGGCCAGCTCGAGATCGTCGTCGCCACACGCCGCGCGATCCTTGCCCTCGAGCGCGATGCGGAAGAACGGCACCGCGACGTAGGGGTTCTGGTTGCGCCGCACGATCTTGGCGACGGCGAGCGAGGTCGCGGCGTCGGTGCCGGCGACCCGGACGAAGTCGAGGGCCATCGACACGCACTCCTCGCCGCTGTAGGTGGCCTCGAAGCACTTGGCGAACATGTGCTCGCCGGCGCCGCTGCGGGCGGTCATGAACTCGCTGGTCTTTGCGAGCTGCGGATAGCGCTGCAGCAGGCCCTCGGCGACCATCATCGCCTCGAATGCGCGGTAGGTGTCGCCCTCGGTGGCCAGCGAGCCCACGACCTTGGTCGCGGCGCGGGCGAGCAGCGCGTCCCAGCCGGACGTGCGCGCGGTGGGGGCGACGTCCTCGATGTGCTGCAGCAACTCGAGGTGCTGGCCCTTCTTCTCGAGCGCCTGCAGATCGGCGAGGGAGTAGCGATCGGCCTTGTCGCCGAGCATGCCGAACACCGCGACCGACGCGTCGCCGGGCCCGCGGTCGTACGGCACGACGGCCTGTCGCGACGCGACGGCGGTCGCGTCGGCGCAGACGCTCGCGACGTCGCGGGTGCCCGTCGTCGCGTCGGTCGAGCCCGCACCAGGCTGCGCGGCGTCGGACTCGGGCGAGGCGATCGCGCCGGACTTGGGGTGACAGGCCAGGACCAGGGCCGCGGCGGCCGCGGCGATGCAGAGGCGGGGGAAGGCGTGGGTCATCGTGCTCGGGCTCCGGGGTGCTCCGCAGGCGCGGGGTTCGGTCGAGCTGTGCCGGCGCCCCGGATTTGGTTCCCAGCGGGCCGCATCGCGTAAATATTCCTTGGACAGAATATACGACTGTGGGTATATACGGATCGTGATCGCGACGTTCGCAGCCCTCGCGGAGCCCAGCCGCTTTCGCATCGTCGAGCTGCTCCGGGCGGGTCCCCGCCCGGTCGGCGAGATCGTCGAGCGTCTCGACCTCGCGCAGCCGCAGGTCTCCAAGCACCTGCGCGTGCTCAAGGAGGCGGGCCTCGTCGAGGTCCAGCCTCGGGCGCAGCAGCGGCTCTACGAGCTGCGCGCCGCGCCGCTGCGCGAGCTCCACGACTGGCTCGAGCGCTACCGCCAGCTGTGGGACGAGCGCTTCGACGCCCTCGATCACCTGCTCGAAGAACTGAAGCACAACGACGCAACCCAGGGAAAGACGCAACGACATGCCCGACGCAAGACATGAACCCAACCACGACGGCACCACCATGGAGCTCGTCTCGGACTGCGAGATCGTGATCTCGCGCTCGTTCGCCGCCCCCGCGCGGCTCGTGTTCGAGGCGGTGACGAAGCCCGAGAACATCCGCCGATGGTGGGCCCCGAGCTCGCGCGGCGTCATGACGGTGTGCGACGTCGACTTCCGCGTCGGCGGCCGCTACCGCTACGTGATGCGCACCAACGACGGGACGGAGGTCGGCTTCTCCGGCACGTACCACGAGATCGAGGCCCCGCACCGCGTCGTCCAGACCGAGGTGTTCGATCCGTTCCCCGAGTCGGGCTCGACCGTGACGATGACGCTCGCCGAGGTCGACGGCCGCACGACGATGACCAACCGCTGCGTGTATCCGTCGCGCATGGTCCGCGACATGGTCGTCGCCTCGGGGATGGAGGGCGGCATGCGCGAGAGCCTGCGGCAGCTCACCGACGTGGTGCGCTCGCTGGGGTGAGCGCCGCGCGGTCCGTGGGCGCATGGATTTCGCGCCCGCGCGGGTTCGATGGCGCCTGGGACGGGCGCATGATCGTCGGATGGACGACGGCGACGAGTACGCCCGGGCGCGCGCAGCGATGGTGCGCGAGCAGCTGCGCGCCCGCGACATCGCCGATCCTCGGGTGCTGGACGCGATGGCTCGCGTGCCGAGGCATCGGTTCGTGGCGCCGCACCTGCGGGTGGAGGCCTATGACGATCACCCGCTGTCGATCGGCCACGGCGTCACCATCAGCCAGCCCTACATCGTCGCGCTGATGAGCCAGCTCGCGGCCGTCACCCCGGGCGACCGCGTGCTCGACGTCGGCACCGGTTCGGGGTACCAGGCCGCGGTCCTGGCCGAGCTCGGCGCGACGGTGTGGGGCATCGAGATCCTCGACGACCTCGTCGTCACCGCCCGCGAGCGACTCGCCGAGCTCGGCTACCACGACATCACGCTGCGCACGGGCGACGGCCACGCCGGTTGGCCCGAGCAAGCGCCCTTCGACGCGATCGTCGTGGCGGCGGCGGCCCCAGAGATCCCCGAGGCCCTGCTCGCGCAGCTCGCCGTCGGCGGTCGCCTGGTGATCCCCGTCGGCCCACGGGACGAGCAGTCGCTCGAGGTCGTCGTGCGCACGGCACACGGGTGCACGCGCCGACGGATCGCGCCGGTGATGTTCGTGCCGCTGGTCGACCGGTGAGCCGGTACGATTCACACCGCGGCGTCGAGCAGGCGGCGCAGCGCGCCCTCCGACATCGCGCCGGTGTGGCGCGCCGCGACCTCGCCGCGGCGCAGGACGATCAGCGTCGGCACGCTGCGGACGCCGTAGCGGACCGCGAGGTCGGGCGCGGCGTCGACGTCGAGCTTGACCAGGCCGAGGCGATCGCCGAGCGCGGTCGCCACGCGCTCGAGCAGCGGACCGAAGGTGCGGCACGGGCCGCACCAGGTCGCGGAGAAGTAGAGAGCCGTGGCCTGATCGAGGGCGGGCTCGAGGGCGGGAAGGGCGGCGGGCGCGATGCTGGAGGTGGCGTGGGGAAGGGGGGTGGACATGCCTCAGGAGGTCGCGGGCGACGGCGATCTTACCGGCGTAAGATCGCAGGCCCGTCGACACCTCCATCCCCGATGCCCGCGCCGTTCGATCCCCTCGCGCTCCTGTGCCGGCTGATCCTCGTGGACCGCGCCGCGCTCGTCGCGGTCGCCCGCCACGAGGGGCTCGGCCCCGAGGACGCGATCGACTGCGTGCAGGAGGGCCTGTGCACGCTGCTGTCGATGCTCGCCAGCGGCGAGCTCGCGCTGCACGACGACGAGGGCCTGCGACCGTACCTCGCCGGCATCGTCCGCAATGCGGCGCGCAACCGCCGACGCCGACATCACCTGGCCAAGCCGCACCTCCCGATCGACGGTCTCGAGCCCACCGACGACGCCGCGGACTCCGAGCTGTGGATCGCCCGCGCCGAGGAGCACGTGCGCGTGCAGGCCTGCGTCGCGCGACTCTGCGACACGCAACGCGCGGTCGTGACCCTGCGCCTGCTCGAGGAGCAGGGCGGGCAGGACGTCGCGGTCGCGTTGGGTCTGTCGCGGGGGCACGTCGATGTGCTGCTGCACCGGGCGAAGCACGCGCTGCGGGCGTGCCTCGTCGAGCACGCGTCGTAGCGCGACGATGAATCAGCGCGGCCGGTGGTAGCCCTTCGCGCCCACGACCGCGGCGAGCGGCCCGAGCACGGCCTCGCCGTCGCGCACCCGATCCACCACTTTGCGAAAGTCCACCTCGGGGTGCCAGCCGAGATCGCGGCGGGCGCGGGCGTTGTCGTAGACGCGATCGAGGGTCGCGGGCAGCGTCCAGCCGCGCGCGCGCCACAGCGCCTCGGCGTGGGGGAACCGGCGCCGGATCACTGCAGCGGCGTCGAGGCCGAGCGCGGCGGCGTCACCCGGCGTGAACGGAGTGGTCGCGCTGATGATGTAGCGGCCGAAGCCGAGTGACGGCGCGCGGTCGAGCGCGAGGCGGTGGGCCGCGACCACGTCGTCGAGCGCCACGCGGCGGTGGAGGAACTCGTTGGCCTTGAGGTTGTCGGGCTCGAAGCGCGCGCGCGCGGCCGGATCGTCGTCGTCCTCGGGGAAGAACCGCGAGGTCCGCAGCACCAGGCACGCCAGGCCGTGGTCGCGGTGGAACAGCTCGCACAGATCCTCGGCGGCGACCTTGGTCGCCCCATAGATGTTCTTCGGGATCGGCGTCACCGCCTCGGTGATCCACGACGCGGGCTCGCCGGCCGGCGCCGACAGGGCGCGCCCGAAGGCGCTGGTGGTGCTGGTGAAGAGGAACGCGGAGAGCTTCGCCCGCACCGCGGCCTCGAGCAGCGTCAGCGTGCCGGTGATGTTCGTGTCGACGAAGGCCTGGCGTGGGTGGGTGGCGACGTGGGGCTTGTGCAGCGTCGCGGTGTGGATCACCGCGTCGGCCCCCTCGATCGCGCGGCGCACGAGCGCGGGGTCCGTGATCGACCCGACCAGATCGGTGTGCACCGACGGCAGGACGTCGACGCCGATCGCGTCGTCTCCCGCCGCTCGCAACGTCCGCATCAACGCCTCACCGAGGTGACCGGAGCTCCCTGTGACGAGCACGCGCATGGGCCAAGGCATCGTTCGAGCGTCCGGGCGCGTCAAGCGGGAACACGCGAGGGGGCCGGGGCGTCAGGCACCGACGTGCGCCGCACCCTCGCGCTGGTCCTCGCCGTGTCGGCGTGCGCGGCCGATTCGTCGACGCCCGAGGCGCCGGCCGCCGCGCCTCCGCCCTGCGGCGGCTTCGACTGGCCGGTCGGCCCGCCCGACGCGAGCGGCTACTACGACGCGCAGCCGTTCGGCGACAACGCGCACCTCGGTGAGGACTGGAACGGCCTGGGCGGCGGCGACTCGGATCTCGGCCATCCCGTCCACGCGATCGCCGACGGCATCGTCAGCGCCGCCGCGGACGAGGGTGGGGGATGGGGCAACGTCGTGCGCATCGCCCACGAGTGCGGCGAGCGGCCTGGCGCGCGCGTCGAGTCGCTCTATGCCCACCTCGATCGGATCGACATCGTGCCGGGGGCGGTGGTCCTGCGCGGGCAGCCGATCGGGACGATCGGCACCGCGGGCGGCCAGTACCTCGCGCACCTGCACCTGGAGCTGCGGGCGATCGTCGGCGCGCCGCTCGGCGAGGGCTACGGCGAGCGCCCGGGATACCTCGCGCCCTCGGACTTCATCGCGCGCCACCGGCCGCGGTAGCGAGAACGTCCGGAGCGACGGTGCGTTGTACCCGGGCTCGGGTCGGCGCGTCGATGCGCCGCGCCCAAAACCGCTACGCTCGGGTGTCCATGGCCAGCCTCCGCACGTCCCGCCGGGTCCGATCGCTCGCCGTCTTCGCGTTGCTCGCCGGTTGCGCCGACAAGGAGATCCCGCCCGCGATCGAGGAGGTCGCGCCCTCGCCCGAGGCCGCCGCGGTGGCGCTCGATCTGTGGTCGGGCGTGCCGCCGCTGCAGCCGCACCCCGGCGACATCGCGTCGGTGATCACGCCGCGGCCGGGCCCGGAGAAGCCCACCGTCGTGGGCGAGACGATCGATCTCGCGTTCCCACCGGAGGTGCCGCCCGAGAGCAGCCGGCCCGAGGTGACGACGGGTCCGCTGACCGTCGAGCGCTTCGGTCCGACGGGCCCGATGGAGCTCGTCGACGCGATCCGCGTCACGTTCAACCAGCCCATGGTGCCGCTGGCGTCGGTCGAGGCCCTCGCGACCAAGACCGTGCCGCTGGTGATCGAGCCCGCGGTCGCGGGCAAGGCCCGCTGGCTCGGCACGCGCACGGTGGCGTTCTACCCCGAGGGTCGGCTCCCGTTCTCGACGAAGTACACGGTGCGGGTGCCCGCCGACTCGATCTCGACGTCGGGCAACAAGCTCGCCGAGGAGGTGACGTGGTCGATCACGACCCCGACGCTGACGCTGGCCAGCGCCGATCCGTACGACACCTCCGTAGGGCACACCCTCGATCAGAATGTCACGCTCACCTTCAACCAGCCGGTGCAGCGGACTGCGGTGCTCGCGGCGCTGAAGTGGAGGGGTGCCGGCAAGGACGTCGCGTTCACGTCGGTCGAGCCGCCGGGCGCCGAGCGCCTCGAGCCGTGGCAGCGCGATCGCATCGTCGTGCTCCAACCCAAGTCGCCGCTGTCGCCGAACACGCGCTACACCGTGTCGCTCCCCGCAGGCGTGTTCGGCGAGGGGCCCGAGCGCGGTGGCGCGATCACGACGTCGTTCTCGACGTATCCGCCGCTCACGCTGCGCAAGAGCCCGTGCTACGGGCCGTGCTACGCGGGCAACGGCATCGCGCTCGACGCCTCGACGCCCGTCGCCGATCCCAAGCTCGAGGACAAGGTCCACGTCAGCCCAGCGGTCGAGAACCTGACGATCACGTCGTACGGCGGGATCCAGCTCGGCGGTGACTTCCTCGGCGACACGACGTACACCGTCACCGTCGACGCGGGCCTGCTCGACAGCCACGGTCAGCGCCTCGCGCGGCCGTTCAAGGCCGCGGTGCGCCTCGGGCCCCACTACCCGCAGGTCGCGATGAAGCGCGCAGGGATGAGCCCGGCGGTGATCGAGGCCGGGGCGAGCAAGGACCTCGACCTGCGGATCGCCGGCATCAGCACGCTCGACATCGAGGGCGCCGCGTTCGCGCCCGCGGACCTCGACAAGTACATCGACGTGTACGCGTACGACTCCGAGTGGGGGTGGCCGCGCACGGGGGTGAAATCGACGTGGTCGAAGCAGTTCGACGTCAAGACGTCGCGGCGCAAGGCGCAGGACTTCTCGCTCGACCTCGGCGCGATGCTCGGCACCCGCACCATGGGGTGGATCGTCGCGCGCTCGAACCAGATCCGCGAGCGCGACTGGACCTGGCGCGCCGGGCTCACGCAGCTCGTCGAGGTCACCGACCTCGGCATCGCCTCGGCGCTCGATCGCGACTCGGGCACGTTCATGGTCACGCGGCTGTCGACCGGCGAGCCGGTCGAGGGCGCGGCGCTGAGCCTGGGCCGCGCGGGATCCAAGCCGGTGTGGACAGGCACGACGGACGCGCAGGGGATCGCCCACGCCACCTTCACGATGTCGGCGTACGGTTCGGCGTTCGTGGTGATGGCCGAGCACGGCGGCGATGCGTCGTTCATGCGCCTCGACCAGAGCGACGCGCGCGGCCAGTGGCACTACTGGGGCGAGGCCGAGGCTCAGCCCCAGGCGTTCTTCTTCACCGATCGCGCGCCGTACAAGCCCGGCGACACCATCCACCTGGTCGGCGTGATGCGCGAGCAGACGCGCGGGCCCAAGGGCGGTACGGCGTGGTGGCGGCAGAACAGCCAGGCCAAGTACAAGGTCACCGATCCACGCGGCGTCGACGTCGCGTCGGGCGAGGTGAAGATCGGCCCGTTCGGCACGCTGTCCGTCGACATCCCCACCAAGGAGGACGGGGGCACGGGGTACTACCAGTTCGCGCTCGAGGTGCCGAGCCTGTTCGACTCGCCGCGGACGTTCAGCCACGGCATCTCGGTCGAGACCTATCGGACGCCCGAGTTCACGGTGAAGGTCGAGCGTCCCGACAGCAAGGCGCTGGTGTTCGGCGACACGCTCACCGCGGAGATCCGCGGCGAGTACCTGCACGGCGCGCCGCTCGTCGGCGGTGCGGTCGGTTGGGCGCTGACCCGCAGCGAGGCCGACTTCCGCCCGCCGGGCTCCGAGAACGACGCGTTCACCTTCGGCAGTCCGCCGCGCTACGGCTGGGGCGGGTACGCGCGCCGCGGTCGGGGCTTCTACGACGGCGAGTACGGTGGCTGGGGCATGGCGAGTCTCGCCGTGAAGAACGCCGAGGGTGTGCTCGATGCGCGCGGCAAGCTGACGGTCGAGCACACCGTGGTCGCCGTCGAGCCGCCGCCGCCGGGCACGGTGGTGCCGCCGGTCGATCCCTCGGCACCCGTGGCGCCCCCGGAGCCGGTCCGCGCCGCGACGTACACGCTCTCGGCCACGGTGACCGACGAGAACCGTCAGGCGATCGCCGGCAGCGGCAGCTTCGTCGTGCATCCCGCCCAGCTCTACGTCGGCGTCCGCAGCGACCGCAGCGTGCTGCGCGAGGGCGAGTCGACCACGATCGAGGCGGTCGTCGTCGATCTCGAGGGCGCGCGCACGCACGGCGATCCGATCACGGTCGAGTTCGTCCGTCGCGAGACCGTGCGCAAGCCGATCGAGAAGGCCGGCCGCTGGAGCTTCGAGTACACGACCACGGAGGTGAAGGCCGGCGGTTGTGCGCTGTCGTCGGACCCCGCGCCGCAGACCTGCGCCGTGACGCCCGATCGCGCGGGCACGTACGTCGCGCGGGCGACGGCCAAGGACGCAGGCGGCCGCGAGGCCCGCAGCGAGATCACGCTGTACGCCCACGGCAAGGACGAGGTGGTGTGGGACGAGGACGACGAGCGTCGGGTCGATCTCGTCGCCGACAAGCGCAAGTACGCGCCGGGCGACACCGCGAAGATCCTGCTGCGCTCGCCGTTCACCGAGGCCCGCGGCGTGGTGGTCGTCGAGCGCGAGGGCATCGCGGACGAGTACCCGGTGGTCGTGCACGGCGGTGCGTTCGCGCTCGAGGTGCCGATCACCGAGACGATGGTCGGGGGCGTCACGCTCTCGGCGCTGCTCACCCGCGGTCGCACCGAGATCGCGGGCGCGCCCAAGGGCCAGGACCTCGGCATGCCCGCCGCCGCGGCCGGTCAGATCGATCTCGACGTCGTGACCGACAACAAGAGCATCGCGGTCGTGCTCGAGCCCCACGCCAAGGAGATCGAGCCCAACGGGAGCCTGTCGCTGTCGATCAAGACCACGCGCAAGGACACCGGCGCGGCCATGCCCGCCGCCGTCGCCGTGATGGTCGTCGACGAGGGCGTGCTCAGCCTGATGGATTTCAAGACGCCGGATCCGGTGGCGTTCTTCCACACCAAGCGGGCCGGCGACGTCTGGCTGCACGCGCTGCACACCAACGTGCTCGCGCGGGACGACGTGCCCACGGCGCCCGTGGCCGAGGGTCTTGGGTTGGTGGGCACCGGCCGCGGCGGCGGTGGCACCGGCGAGGGCACGATCGGGCTCGGCTCGATCGGCACGATCGGACATGGCGGCGGTGCCGGCACCGGCAGCGGGTACGGCCGCGGCAGCGGCGGCATGGACGACGACATGGCGCAGCCGGAGGCCGAGGAGTCCGCCCAGCGCGCGGCGCCGGCCAAGACCGCGGAGTACAAGAAGGCCTCGCGGGCGCGCGCGGGCGACTTCCGCACGGTGACGAGCGGGGCCCCGGCCTTCGATCCCGGCGCCGCGATGGCGCAGGCGGTCTCGCTGCGCACCGTGTTCGCGACCACCGCGTTCTTCGACGCCGAGATCATGACCGACGAGAACGGCGAGGCCCGCGTCGACATCCCGATGCCGGAGAACCTCACCACCTTCCGCATCATGGCGGTCGCGGTCGACCCCAGCGCGGCCGACCGCTTCGGCAGCGGCGAGAGCTCGGTGCGCGTGCGCAAGCCGGTGATGATCCGGCCGTCGCTGCCCCGCTTCGCCAACTTCGGCGACCGGTTCGAGGGCTCGGTGATGGTCGACAACCAGACCGGCGAGCCGCAGAAGGTGCTGGTCGGCACCCGCGGTCTCAACGTGGTGTTCTCGGGCGAGACCGAGAGCTTCGTCGAGATCCCGGCCGGCGAGTCCCGCGAGGTCCGCTTCGACATGGCCGTCGAGCAGGTCGGCACGATGCGGCTGCAGTTCGCGGCGATGAGCAACGCCGGGCGCGACGCCACCGAGGTGACGATCCCGGTGCACTTCCCCGCGACGGCCAAGGCGTTCGCCGACTACGGCATGACCGACGCGTCCGTGCAGCGGACGATCGAGGCGCCCCAGGACGCCCTGCCGGCGTTCGGTGGGCTCGAGCTCAGCTTCAGCTCGACGGCGCTGAGCGGGCTCGAGGACGCGGTCGCCTACCTCGTCGACTACCCGTACGAGTGCGCCGAGCAGACCGCGAGCCGGATCCTGCCCATCTTCGCGCTGGGCGACGTGATGGACGCGTTCCCGATCGCGACCGTGCGCGACAAGGCGACCCGCGACGAGCTCGCCCGCGCGGGCATCGCCAAGCTGCTGACCCACCAGCTCTACGACGGCGGCTTCGGCTACTGGGACACCCGCGAGAGCTGGCCGTACCTGACCAACTGGGTGACGTTCGCCCTGCTCGAGGGCAAGCGGCGGGGCTACGCGGTCGAGGCCGACAAGCTCGAGCGCGCGCTGAACTACATCGAGAATTTCGTGCAGTACGGCTACCGCACCCGGTGGGGCGACTACTACGATTGGAGCTCGCGCGCGTTCGGGCTGTGGCTGTTGTCCGGCGAGAAGCGCGGCAGCTCGCTGTTCGACGCAGTGTGGCGCCACCGCGGCGACATCCCCCTCTACAGCAGGGTGCTGCTGATGTCGGCGGCGCATCGCTACGGCCGCACGCGCGAGCGCGACACGATCATGGAGGAGCTGCGCGACTCGGTCGTCGAGTCGGCGCGGACGATCCACTTCGCCGAGGGCCGGAGCGAGGCCGCCGCCGAAGGCCTGCGCCTGCTCATGCACTCGAGCGCGCAGACCGACGCCGTGGTGTTGATGGCGCTCCTCGAGATCGACCCGAGTGACACCCGCCTGCCGAAGATCATCGCCGGCATCATGGACGACCGCGATCCCAAGCGCGGCGGTCGCTGGCTGTCGACCCACGCGAACGCGTGGGCCCTGGTCGCGGCGAGCCGCTACTTCGAGGTCGTCGAGAAGGACGAGCCGAACTACACCGCGCAGATCTGGCTCGACGATCTCTTCGCCGGGGAGCACGCCTTCGCCGGGCGCTCGATGACGAAGGTCGACCAGACGATCCCGATGCAGACGCTGCAGCGCTCGAAGAGTCAGACGCTCACCTTGGCCAAGCAGGGGGCGGGCAAGCTCTACTACCGCATGGGTCTGCGCTACGCGCCCAAGGACCTGGAGCTGACGGCCACCGATCAGGGCTTCACGGTCTATCGCGTGTACGAGGCGCTGCCGGGGCAGGACGGCAAGGTCGATCCCGACGCGGTGAAGCAGACCGAGGACGGCGACTGGGTGGTGCGGGCCGGGACCAACGTGAAGGTCACGATCTCGCTGGTCGTCAGCGACCGGGCCAACTACGTGGTCGTCGACGACCCGTTGCCGGCGGGCTTCGAGGGGCAGAACCCGAAGTTCGTCACCTCCGTGGGCGCGCTCTCGGCGTCGTCCGGCAGCCGCGGTGGCGGGGACGACGGCTGGTGGTGGGGCTGGTGGTACACGTTCAGCCACACCGACCTGCGCGACGATCGGATGCTGCTGTTCGCCGATCAGCTGCCCGCGGGCGTCTACACGTACAGCTACACCGCCCGCGCGACGACGATCGGCGAGTTCCTGCTGCCGCCGGTCAAGGCCGAGGAGATGTACGAGCCCGAGCGGTTCGGCCACGGCTCCTCGAGCCGCGTGACCGTCGTCGAGTGACGCGTCGTCGAGGGACGCCAGGAAGGAGCCGGACGAGGCGGGCGCCGGCGTGGCCTCCGCCGCGCGGCGTGTGGCTTGGCGCACGCAGTGGGTTCGAAGTTCGGCACGCGCGGTTCCATGAACGTGCCGCCGGGGTTCCATGACCGTCACCGTTGCCGTCGACGAGCTGCTGCACCGCTGCCTGCCCCCCGCAGAACTCGCCGAGTCGGGGACGCCGCGGGTGTCGCTGTTGGTCGCGGGCCGCGAGGTCCCCGTCGTCTTGCGCGACCTCGGGCCGGACGCGCTGCACGTGGTCGCCGCCCGCGGCGTGCGCCTGTTCCTGGTGCCCGAGCAGCTGCTGGTGCTGCGGATCGTCCTGGGCGAGGGCGCGACCCGGGTGGACTTGGCGGTCGAGGTGACGAGCTCGAGCGCCGACGAGACGCTGCTCCGCATCCACGCCGCGCCCCTGGTGCTGCGTCGACGGATGGTGCGCGACCGGGCCCTCGAGGAGGCGCTCGACTCCCGCGAGTCCGACGCGCGCCGTCGCGCCGCCGTCGCGTGAGCGAGTCCCCAGGACTACCCGAGCAGCCGCTCGACGGTGTCGGCGGTCACGGCGGCGGCGAGCCAGACATGGAGCTGCGTGGCGTCGCGGCATGCGGTGATCCGGCCGCGAGCGGCGTCGTCGACCGCGAGGCCCCGCACCGCGAGCACCTCGACGATCGCCGCCGCGAGGGCCTCGAGTCGGCCCTCTTCGCGGCCTTCTTCACGGCCTTCTTCGCGGCCTTCTTCGCGGCCCTGCGCGAGGAAGCGGCGGGCGAACTCACTCTGGTACTCGTAGTTGTCGATTTGCATGTCGGCCTCGATGGCACGTCGGGCGGCGTCGTTCAGGAAGGCGAAGACCACGTCAGTGTACAGGCGCGCCCGCGCGTCGTCGAGGTCGCGACAGGCCTCGAGCAGGGCCCGACCGACGAGCGCAGCGTCGGGGCGATCGGCGTGGGCGAGCACGGAGACGACGGCGAGCTCGGGCAGCGCGCGAGCCATGGCGGCATCGGTCACCGCGGGGACATCCGTCGGCCCCAGCACGACGGGAAACACGGCCGAGGCCCGGCCATCGAGGTCGATGGGGCGGGCGGCCCACCTCGCCACCGTATCGTCCAGCGTCAGGACGACGAGCATTACGGGACATCGCAGGCGCACGCGGAGTCCCACGAGGTAGAACGGCCAGCTGAAGCGCTTGTCGTCGTCGACGTGAAGCTGGACCTCGACGACCATGGCCCGCTCGGGCTTCTGTCCTTCGGGGCCTCCGCCGCGCAGGACGAGGTCGGCGCGGAACTCCGCGGGCTCGAGGTCCGCGAGCGTCGCGGGGATGGGGAGCAGTTCATACGGGGCCTCGGCGGCGTCGCCGAGCACGCCGCGTAGGAGCTCGAGGATCACCTTCGGCTGTTCGCGGAGGATCTGCACCAACAGCTCATGCGTCGTCGACGGCATCGCGTTCCCGACCGTCGGCCGATCACGGACGTTGTTGCGGTGCTGCCTCGATCACCGCCAGCGGACCGACCAGCGGGCGATGCTCGGCTCCTGCGAGAGGAAGGTGAGCGTCGTCGGGATCGCGCTGCGATCGAGGACCGCGCGCATGCCCTCGCTCAAGGCGCGGAGCGAGACCTCGTCGTAGATCCAGGGCGGTGTCTCGAGCACGACCTCCGCGCTGTCGTCCCCCGTGCGCGTCGCCTGCAGCGTACTACCGCGGTGGAACTGCGCCCACCGCTGCGAGGTGCTGGCGATCAGGCGCGGCGGGCTGACGAAGCGCATCATGAACGCGTACAGCTTGCTCGACCACATCCGGTGTTGGTACGCGTAGCAGTGCGCAGCGAACACGTCGACGTCGTCGAAGTGCTGGTCGTATTGCGCGAGCAGGATCGCGTGGCTGTAGACCTCGGGGATCCAGTCGGTGACGGGTCGCGGCTGCTCGAGCAGATCGACGAGCTCGGGCGCGAGGCCGGCTGGGTCGACGCCGAGTCCGTCGATCATGCCGCGATACAACGACGCCTTCGCCCGGCACTCGGGGTAGCTGTCGAGCCCCGCGGGGAGGCGATCGAGGTAGGCGCGCAGGTGGGGGCCCACGCTGGAGTACGTAGCAGCGATCGCACCCCGTCGTCTGTGATGCACCGCGTCCACGGCGCGCTTTGGGGACCGATCGGGACGCGTCACCGCACCGGAGTCAGGGGCCGCGCTGCAGATCCTCGGCGCACACGGCCACCTCGGGGGTCGTGATCGCGCGACACGAGCAGCCCGTCCGCGGCGCGGACGCATCGCACGTCCGCGCGCAGTGGCCCTCGCCTTCGGGCGTGTGCACGCAGATCGATCCGCCTCCACACTCGCTGCCGCCCTCGCAGCGACCGCCCGGGACGGCCGGGCCGTCGAGATCGCAGCGCCACGCAGTGCCGCCCGCCTCGGCGAAGGGGCGGCACGTCATCTGGGTCGGGCACGTCGCCGCGGTCGGTTCGCAGGTGCACTCGCCCGCCGTGCACGGGTGCCAGCCGCGTCGCAGCGCGAGGACCTCGCGCATCAGCTTGGCCTGCTCCTCGGTGAACGACACCCGGCACTCGGGGTAGTACGCCATCATGTTGCCCGGATCGGGCCGGTCTCCGGTGGTGCAGTGGACCAGGCACTCGGGGTCGACGCTGCACTCGGCCGGGCCCGGATCGACCGGCGTATCGCAGACGCCATCGGGGCCGGCCTCGCACTCGGCCGCGCACGAGGGCGCGTCGGCGAGGGACTCGGTCCCGGCCTGGACCTGCTCGATCGGCGGCGGCGCCTCGTGGGTGTGGCACAGGCCGAGGAAGTGCCCGAGCTCGTGCGCGAGCGTCGTGGGCCAGCGTTGCTCCGCGACGGCCACGAGCCCGACCGGGGGCTGACGGTCCCAGATGCGGCGCGTGTGGCCGCACATGCCGTTGGGTACTGTCGACAGCCCAGGCCGCGGCACCGAGGCCGCCAGCACGGTCTCGGTGAACACCACGGGGATGTAGAAGTCCTCCGAGGGGACGCGCAGCCGATCGGTGCGCAGGAGGACCTCGAGGTCGTTCGAGTCGAGCTCGCGCCACGCGGGCTCATCGATCCGCTCGATGCTCCGCAGCTCGAACGCGAGACCGAAACCGTCGTCGCGGGTGAACGCCGCGTTGGTCTCGTCGATCGCGGCTGCGATGTCGTCGTCGGTGAGATCGTCGCCGTCGCCCTCGATGACGAACGCGATGATCGGCACGGGGCCGCACGGCGCGTCCTCGTCGATCGCCGCATCCTGGTCGTTGTCGACGCCGTCGCACACCTCCGCGGCCGCCTCGGGCGGGCAGCCGCAGGCGCCGCAGTCGGCGTCGAGGACCGGTAGCGCGAACACACAGCGCGCGGCGGTGCGGCCGCCGCCAGGGACGCAGACGCCCCCGGTCGCCTCGCAGTCGAAGCCGACCCAGCGGCCCTCGCGGCACTGCCGAAGGGTCGAGCCGTCGCAGCGCGCGGGCGCATCCTCACGGCAGTCGTCCGCGGTGACCTCGCGACACACCGGTCCATCGCTGGCCATCGCGCAGCGCTGGCCGAGCGCGTGGCAGTCGACCTCGAAGCGCCGGCCGTGCTGGCAGATCTGCGCGAGGTCACGCTGGCAGCGGCCGCGCTCGGAGACGTCTCCACAGTCGCTGGGCGTCTCGATCTCGCACGCGTCCCGCACGCAGCGCTGCGCCCCGCATTCCTCGGCGACGCCGTTCGCGACGCCGCAGCTGTCGATCCACCACACGTCGCCCTCGATGCACGAGCGGCGCGCCTGGGCCGTGCAGCCCGGGGCGGGCTCGACCGCGGCGCGCGGGGCCCACGGGGGCGCGCCGGGCCGCGCGTCGCTCGCTCGGGGCAACGTGCCCTCCTCCTTCGGCGTGCGCGACGGCGTGCCGCAGCGCATCAGCCACACACCGAAGGCCGCTGCGAGCGCGAGGACGAGTGCGGATCGCCACGTCAGCCGAACGAACGCGCGCAGGCGGGAGTCGGTACGGACCAGCGGTGCCCCTTTCGCGACCGACACGGTCGCAGCCGTCGTCCCCTCGCGCAACTGGCTTGCCTGCGGGCTTTGGCGGTACGATGCCGCGTGATCCGAGCAGCGAGCTCTCGCGTGCATCCGCCGAGCGACACGCCATCGTCCACCGACCTCGCCGGCGCGATCGAACGCGCCCTGACGGCCTGTGCCCACCTGCCCGGGGCGCTGCTCCCGATCCTGCACGCGATCCAGCGCGAGCTGGGCTGGGTCCCGACGGAGGTCGTCCCGCCGGTCGCCGACGCGCTCAACCTCTCGCGCGCCGAGGTGGCCGGGGTGATCTCGTTCTACCACGACTTCCGCAGCGCCCCGCCCGGCCGCTGCGTCGTGAAGCTCTGCCGCGCCGAGGCCTGTCAGGCGATGGGCGCCGACGCGCTGGCCGCCCACCTGCGGGCGACCCTCGGCGTCGACTTCCACGAGACGCGCAGCGACGGCGCGGTCACGCTCGAGCCGGTGTACTGCCTCGGCAACTGTGCGTGCGCGCCGGCGTGCACGATCGATGGGCGCCTGCATGGTCGGCTCGACGCGGCGCGCCTCGATCGCTTGCTCGCCGTGCCGGCGACGAAGGTGGAGCCGACGGCATGAGCGCCACCGTGTACGTCCCCCGCGACGCGTCGGCGAGATCGGTCGGCGCGGACGATGTCGCCGAGGCGCTCGCCGCCCACGCTGCGGCGCGCGGCGTCGAGCTCCGCATCGTCCGCAACGGCTCGCGCGGCATGCTGTGGCTCGAGCCACTGATCGAGGTCGCCACCGACGCCGGTCGGATCGCCTATGGGCCGGTCGGCGTCGACGACGTGCCCTCGCTGTTCGCCGCGGGGTTCCTCGCCGGCGGCGATCACCCGCTGCGGCACGGCGCGACCGAGTCGATCCCCTACTTCGCGAAGCAGCAGCGGCTGACGTTCGCGCGGGTGGGCCTCATCGATCCGGTGAGCCTCGCCGACTACGAGGCCCACGGCGGCCTGCGGGGCCTGCGGGCCGCGCTCGCGCTCGAGCCGGCGCAGATCGTCGAGGCCATCCTGGCGTCGGGTCTGCGCGGTCGCGGCGGCGCGGCGTTCCCCACCGGCATCAAGTGGAAGACGGTGCTCGACACCGCGGCCGACCAGAAATACGTGGTGTGCAACGCCGACGAGGGCGACTCGGGCACCTTCTCCGATCGCATGGTGATGGAGGGCGATCCGCTCGTGCTCGTCGAGGGCATGATCATCGCCGGCCTCGCCACCGGCGCGACGCAGGGCTACATCTACCTGCGCTCCGAGTACCCCGATGCCGCGGTCGCGCTCGACCAGGCGATCGCGGCGGCGCGCGCCGCTGGGGTGCTGGGGCCCGACGTGCTCGGCAGCGGCCGTCGCTTCGAGCTCGAGGTCCGCATCGGCGCCGGCAGCTACGTGTGCGGCGAGGAGACCGCGCTGCTCGAGAGCCTCGAGGGCAAGCGCGGCATCGTGCGGTATCGGCCGCCGGTGCCGGCGGTGGCTGGCCTGTTCGGCAAGCCGACCGCGCTCAACAACGTCGTCACGCTGGCGTCCGTGCCGATCATCCTCGATCGCGGCGCGGCGTACTACCGCGACTTCGGGGCCGGGCGCTCGCGCGGCACGCTGGCGTTCCAGCTCGCCGGCAACATCGCCCGCGGTGGCCTGGTCGAGCTCGCCTTCGGCGTCACGCTGCGCGAGCTGCTGTACGAGTACGGCGGCGGCTCGGCGAGCGGCCGACCGATCCGCGCGGTGCAGGTCGGCGGGCCGCTGGGCGCCTTCGTGCCGGCGTCGGACTTCGATCTGCCGCTGGACTACGAGGCGTTCGTGGCCAAGGGGGCGATCGTCGGCCACGGCGGCATCGTGGTGTTCGACGACACCGTCGACATGGCCAAGATGGCGCGCTACGCCCTCGAGTTCTGCGCGATCGAGTCGTGCGGCAAGTGCACACCATGCCGCATCGGTTCCACGCGCGGCGTCGAGGTCATCGATCGGCTGCTCGCCGGGGATCGCCCGCGGCTGCAGCTCGCGGTGCTGCGCGACCTCTGCGACACGATGGAGCACGCGTCGCTGTGCGCGCTGGGCGGCATGACGCCGTACCCGGTCCGCAGCGCGCTCGAACACTTCCCCGCCGACTTCGGCATCACCGCCGCCGCACACGGAGGCCACTGACATGTACTCGATCCACGAGCGCGATCCCGGGACGCCGATCCGCATCTCGACCAAGCGCGTCAGCCTCACGATCGACGGCGTGACCGTGAACGTGCCCGAGGGCACCTCGGTCATGCGCGCCGCGACGCAGGCCGGCGTCAACGTGCCCAAGCTGTGCGCGACCGACTCGCTCGAGGCCTTCGGCTCGTGCCGCCTCTGCCTGGTCCAGATCGAGGGCCGCCGCGGCTTCCCGGCCTCGTGCACCACCCTGGTCGAGCCGGGCATGAAGGTCACGACGCAGTCGCCCAAGCTCGCGACGCTCCGCCGCGGGGTGATGGAGCTGTACATCTCCGACCACCCGCTCGACTGCCTCACCTGCCCCGCCAACGGCAACTGCGAGCTGCAGGAGATGGCCGGCGTCGTCGGCCTCCGCGAGGTCCGCTACGGCTACGCCGGCGAGAACCACCTCGAGGCGCCCAAGGACGAGAGCAACCCGTACTTCAGCTTCGACGCGACCAAGTGCATCGTGTGCTCGCGGTGCGTGCGGGCGTGCGAGGAGGTCCAGGGCACCTTCGCGCTGACGGTGCTCGGCCGCGGCTTCGACTCCAAGATCTCGCCCGGCGGCACCGACTTCCTGTCGTCCGAGTGCGTGTCGTGTGGCGCGTGCGTGCAGGCGTGTCCCACCTCGACGCTGATGGAGAAGTCGATCGAGGAGCGCGGCCAGCCCGATCACGTGGTCGCCACGACCTGTGCGTACTGCGGCGTCGGTTGCTCGTTCCGCGCCGAGATGAAGGGCAACGAGGTCGTGCGCATGGTCCCCGACAAGCAGGGCGGCGCCAACCACGGCCACTCGTGCGTGAAGGGCCGCTTCGCCTGGGGATACGCGACGCACCCCGATCGCATCACGACGCCGATGATCCGCGCGCGGATCACAGACCCGTGGCGCGAGGTCTCGTGGGAGGAGGCCTTCGCGTACACGGCCTCGGAGCTGCGGCGGATCCAGGGCACGTACGGTGCGGCGTCCATCGGCGCGATCACCTCGTCGCGTTGCACCAACGAGGAGACCTACCTGGTCCAGAAGCTGGTGCGCGCGGTGTTCGGCAACAACAACGTCGACACCTGCGCGCGGGTCTGCCACTCGCCGACCGGCTACGGGCTCAAGACCACGCTGGGCGAGTCGGCGGGCACCCAGGACTTCGACTCGGTGGAGCACGCCGATGTCATCGTCGTCATCGGCGCCAACCCGACCGACGCCCACCCGGTGTTCGCCTCGCGCATGAAGAAGCGCCTGCGCGAGGGGGCCGGGCTCGTCGTCATCGATCCGCGTCAGACCGATCTCGTGCGCCAGCCCCACGTCGAGGCGGCGTATCACCTGCAGCTGGTGCCGGGCACCAACGTCGCGGTGATCAACGCCCTGGCCCACGTCATCGTGACCGAGGGCATGCTGCGCGAGGAGTACATCCGGGCGCGCTGCGATCTCGTCGAGTACGAGAAGTGGAAGGCCTTCATCGCGCTGCCCGAGAACTCGCCCGAGGCGCTCGAGGCGACCACCGGCGTGCCTGCGGCGCAGATCCGCGGCGCGGCCCGGCTCTACGGCCAGGCGAAGAACGGCGCCATCTACTACGGCCTCGGCGTCACCGAGCACAGCCAGGGCTCGACGATGGTCATGGGCATCGCGAACCTCGCGATGGCGACCGGCAACATCGGCCGGCCCGGCGTCGGCGTGAACCCGCTGCGCGGGCAGAACAACGTGCAGGGTTCGTGCGACATGGGCTCGTTCCCCCACGAGCTGCCCGGCTATCGCCACGTCTCGGATCCGGCCGTGCGCGCGCTGTTCGGCGCCGCGTGGGGCGTCGAGATCCAACCCGAGCCGGGCCTGCGGATCCCCAACATGTTCGATGCCGCGCTGGACGGCAGCTTCAAGGGGCTCTACGTCCAGGGCGAGGACATCGCGCAATCCGATCCCGACACCCATCACGTGCTGAGGGCGCTGTCGTCGATGGAGTGCGTGATCGTCCAGGATCTCTTCTTGGTCGAGACCGCGAAGTACGCCCACGTGTTCTTCCCCGGCGCGACCTTCCTCGAGAAGGACGGTACGTTCACCAACGCCGAGCGCCGCATCAACCGCGTGCGCAAGGTGATGCCGCCGCGGGCGGGTCTGGCCGACTGGGAGATCACGGTGCGGCTCGGTCAGGCGATGGGCGTCGACATGCCGTACGCACACCCCAGCGAGATCATGGACGAGATCGCCGCGCTCACGCCGACCTTCCACGGCGTCAGCTACGACAAGCTCGAGCGGCTCGGGAGCATCCAGTGGCCGTGCAACGACGCCGCGCCGGAGGGCACGCCGGTGATGCACGCCGAGCAGTTCGTGCGGGGCAAGGGACGCTTCGTGATCACGCGCTACGTGCCGACGACCGAGCGGACCAACCGCGACTACCCGCTCATCTTGACCACGGGACGCATCCTCTCGCAGTACAACGTCGGCGCGCAGACGCGGCGCACCGCGAACGTCACCTGGCACCCCGAGGACGTGCTCGAGATCCACCCCCATGACGCCGAGTTCCGCGGCGTCGCCGACGGCGATCTGGTCGCGGTGACCAGCCGCGCGGGCGAAACCGTGCTGCGGGCCGAGATCACCGAGCGCGTGCAGCCGGGCGTCGTGTACACCACGTTCCACCACCCCGAGTCGGGCGCGAACGTCGTCACCACCGAGAACTCCGACTGGGCGACGAACTGCCCCGAGTACAAGGTCACCGCGGTGCAGGTGCGTCGCACCACCGAGCGCTCGGTGTGGCAGCGCGAGTTCGACGCGACCGCCCACGCGCAGGCCGACCTGCTGCCCGGCGGCCCGCGCCCCTCGGGTGAGGCGGCCGAATGAACCTCGAGAAGCTGACCAAGATGGCGAACGAGATCGCGGCGTTCTTCGACGCGGATCCCGATCGTGCGGCCGCGCTGGACGGGTTCGCGGGGCACCTGCGGCGGTTCTGGGAGCCGCGCATGCGCAAGGAACTCGTGGCGCTGGTCGACGGCGGCGGCGGTGGCGACCTGCTGCCCCTGGTGCGGCAGGCGTTTGTCGAGCGACGCGCGCAGATCCTGCCGTAGCATGCGGCGCATGGATCCGATCGCGACGTTCAAGACCAATCAGAAGGCGGCGTGGGCGGGCTTCGCCCAGTTCGAGAACCTCACCGCCACCACCGCGCCGCGCCTGGTCGCGTTCGCGGGGATCGGGTCTGGCACCAAGGTCCTCGACGTCGCGTGTGGCACCGGCGTGGTGGCGTTGACGGCCGCGCGCACGGGAGCCCGCGTCACCGGCGTCGACCTCACGCCCGAGCTCGTCGCGCGCGCCCGGGACAACGCGAGCCTCATGGGACTCGAGGTCGACTGGCACGAGGGTGACGCCGAGGCGCTGCCGTTCGACGACGGACAGTTCGACGTCGTGGTCTCTCAGTTCGGCCACATGTTCGCGCCACGGCCGAGCGTCGCCATCGCGCAGATGCTCCGGGTCCTGCGGCCGGGCGGGACGATCGCGTTCGCGACGTGGCCCCCCGAGCTGTTCGTCGGTCGGCTGTTCGACCTGCTCGGGCGCTTCGGTCCGCCGGCGCCCGCCGATGCGGTGCCGCCGTCGACGTGGGGCGATCCCCACACCGTTCGCGAGCGCCTGGGCGCGGCGGTGCGCGGCATCTCGTTCGACCGCGCGACGATGCGGCTGCAGTCGCTGAGCGTGCAGCACTACCGCGTCTTCATGGAGCAGGGGGGCCCGGCGCAGCGCCTGCTCGCCGCGCTCGACGAGAGCGACCCGCCGCGTGCGACGGCGCTGCGCCGCGAACTCGAGGCGATCACCGCCGAGTACTTCGAGGACAACACGATCCGGCAGGACTACCTGCTGACGCGCGCGACCAAGGCGTGAGCGGGCGGAACGCGGCGCGCGGTGGTGCTACCGCGCGCCTCGGCTGTGGGCTGCGAGCGAGATCGCGAAGATCACCAGCGGTGCGAACGCTAGCCAGCCCGCGAGCTCGTCGACGACCGCGCTCGCGATGAGGAGGCTCACCGCGATCGTGGCGAAGACAGCAGCCAGCGCGGACAGGCTGACGGCCCGCGTGGCCGCGGCGGACGCCTTGGGCTCCGACGCGTCGGAGGCCGGGGCGACGTGCCAATCGACCTCGACGATGCGGTGGATTTCGTGGCGGCCCTGCGCGTGAGATGGACAGCGCTGGTTGAGGAGGAACCGTGGATCGAGCTTCGACATCGGCGGACTCCGGGCGCCGTGGGAACGACGCTCGTCGGGGATTCGGGATCCGCACGCACTCGCGAACGATGGCGGAACGTCCGCCCGAACGCTGCGCGCGCAGGGAGGTGGAGCTGTCCTCCACCGGGTCGTGCGCCCTTCAGGCGGCCGCGTCGTCGTCCGCCGGCGGTGCACGTCCGCGCCGCGGCATCGACCAGCGCGGGCGGGGCACGTCGCCCTCGGGCCCACGCGTCGTGGGGTCCCCATGCCGTGCGAGCCACTCGTCGGTTCGATCCGGTGAGCGCAAGCGCAGGCGTGTACCCCGGGGCTCGCGCGCGTGGAGCGTCTCCAGCGGTGCGTCCTCGGCCCCCGGGGCGCGCTCCTCGACCTCGGTCTCCGTCTCGCGCGTCGGCGCGCGCGGAGAGCCGAGCACGGCGAAGACGAACGCGAGCGCGACGGCCAATCGGGTTCGCCACGCGCACAGATGTCGGCGCGCGCGACGGGCTGGCTGCGAGGGCCGCATGGGGCCCGCGGAGAGTAGCGCGCCGCTGCAGCGACGGCCAGTGTTCGGGAGCTCAGCGGCGCGTGGCGCCGGACTCCAGCGCTGTCCTTTCGGCCGCGCCGAGGCTCGGCGCGGTCGCGCTCGCCGCCGGAAGCGCTGGCGCCACGCTCGCGGCCAGCACCTGCTGCACGATGCCCGTGACCTGCTCGGCGGTCACGCTGCGGCTCGCCATGCCGTTCAGGAGCTCGATCGGGATCGGCAGGATGATCTTCGAGCCGGGCTCGTTCGAGATCTCGGTGAGGGTCTGGAACATGCGCAGCTGCATCGCCGAGGGATTGCGCGCGATGATGTCGGCGGCCTCCGCGAGGCGCGACGCCGCCTGGACCTCGCCCTCGGCCGCGATCACCTTGGCCCGTCGCTCGCGCTCGGCCTCGGCCTGACGGGCGAGCGCGCGCTTCATCTCCTGCGGCAGCACGATGTCCTTGAGCTCGACCGCGGAGATCTCGACACCCCACTGCTCGGTGCGGCTGTCGAGGATGGTGCGGACCTCGTCGTTCACGCGGTCGCGATGCGCGAGGATCTCGTCGAGATCCATCCGCCCGATCACCGCTCGCATCGTCGTCGCCGCGAGCTGCAGGGTCGCGGCCATGTACTGGTCGACCTCGAGCACCGCGTGCATGGGCGACTCGACCGTCGTGTAGACGACGGCATCGACCATCACCGAGATGTTGTCCTGCGTGATGACCTCCTGCGGCGGGATCTGCACCACGCGGGTGCGCGTGTCGACGACGCGCATGCGGTCGATCCCCAACGGCAGCATGAGGACGAGGCCCGGACCGCTCAGCGACTTGCGGGCGCGTCCGAGGCGGAAGATGACGGCGCGCTCGTACTCGCGGAACACTCGGATGCCGCTGAGCATCACTGCGCCGACCACGAACATGGCGATGAGCAGGGGGATCATCATTGGGGCCTCGTCGGTTGGCATTACCGCCGCGGGCCGGCCGGAAGTCCAGTCGCCGCCGCCGTCGGAACGTCCCCGAGATCGAAACGGCGCGCCGTGGCCGGTACCAGTGTGCCGTCACGGGGTGACGGCGCGAGCGTCACCCCGCCGTGACGCGGTGTTCGGCGTGATACCCTCGGCGTCGAATGGGACGACGTCTCCGCATCGCCCTGGCACCTCGGATCACGCTGACGCTGACGGTGCTCGTCGGGCCGAGCTGCGGCGATCGTGGGGCGGCAGTCGGCCAGGACACCCAGGGGACGACGGGGGCGGGTTCGACCTCGAGCACCGGGTCCACGGGGGCGGCGAGCACCGAGGGCGCCGTGGCCGAGACGAGCACGACGGCAGCGCCGAGCGACTCGAGCTCCGGCGCGACCACGGAGCACGCGACCGGCACCGGCCCCGGCATCGCGTTCGACGTCGGGACGCAGGTCGACCTGCCGCCGATGGGTGTCGGCGAGAGCTCGACCGGCGAGCCCATCGATTGTGATGCGGTCCCCGCGGGCCCGCTGCCTTACGTCGTCGTCGACGGGCCGCGCGCGAGCGAGGACCTCGCGTTCGATCACCTCGGCAACCTCATCGGCGCCGAGCAGGGCAACCTGTTCCAGAGCCCGATCGACGGCGCGCCGCAGCTGTGGATCCCCGGGGTCTCGGGCGGCTTCGTGGCCGGCCTGCGCGCCACCTCGGATGGGATCTTCGTCCTCGCCGACGTCAACTCGGGGAGCCTCGTGCGCGTCAACCCCGACGCGAGCTACGAGGTCGTGCTCGGCGGCTTCGAGTACCCCAACGGTATGGACGTCGATCTGAACGGTTGGGTGTACGTCGCCGAGCAGAGCGGCAGCCGTGTGCGCCGCATCGACGCCCAGACCGGTGAGTTCACCGTCGTCGCCGAGGGGTTGCAGGCGCCCAACGGCGTCTCGTTCAGCCCCGACTACCAGACGCTGTACGTCGGCAGCTTCGGTGGCGGCACCGTCACCGCGATCCGCCTCAACCCCGACATGACGACCGACAGCGTCGAGCCCTTCCGCGCCAACATCGGCGGCGGTGCCCTCGACGGCATGGCGGTCGACGCCTGCGGCAACGTGTACGTGTGCGAGTACATCGCGGCGATCGTCTGGCGGATCTCGCCGGACGGCGCATCGATCGAACAGCTCGTGCAGCTCGGCGCCGAGACCTCGTGGATCCCGAACCTGCAGTTCGGCTCGGGCTACGGGGGCTGGGAGTCGGACCACCTGTATGTGCTCGACATCAGCGGCGATCGGGTCTTCGACATCGCCGTCGGGGTGCCCGACAAGCCCCGCGCGTACCCCTGATGGGAGCGACGGGGATGGGGCGTGTCGCCTCGGTGTAAGGCCCGCGTGGCCCCGGCGTTACGCCACGACGTGCGTGGCGTGACCCGACTCGTGCTCGCATTCGCGATGGCCGGCGGCTGCGGTCGAACCTCGCTCGAGGGCGCGGGCGATCGGGTCGGCGATCCCGAGGATCCGGACGATCCCGACCGGGTCCAGACCTGCGAAGAGGTCGACTTCCTGTTCGTGATCGACAACTCGTCGAGCATGGCCGACAACCAGAGCAAGCTCGTCGCCAACTACGCGACGTTCATCGACGGCATCGCGCGCACCGTCCATCGGCTCGAGAGCATCCACGTCGGGGTCACGACGACCGACGCCTATTCGTACAACAACTTCGCGTGCCGCGGGCTCGGTGGGTTGGTCGTCGAGACCGGGGGGCGCGCCTCGAGCTCGCGCGCCTGTGGCCCCTATGCCGAGGGCTTCAACTTCATGACCGACGCCGACGACCTCGAGGACACGTTCCGGTGCGCGGCGCAGGTCGGCACCGAGGGCTCGGCCAAGGAGGCCGCGGCCACGGCCGCCGTCGCCGCCCTGTCCTCGCCGATGACCGACGTCGGCGCGTGCAACGATGGCTTCGTCCGCGATGGCGCGCTGCTGGTGCTCGTGATCGTCACCGACGAGGACTCGGAGCTCGATCCGCTGATCGCCGCGCAGGCGCTCACCGACGCGAAGAACGGTCGCGCCGACGATGTCGTCATCGTCGCGCTCGCCAACGCACCCGACGCGGAGTGTGCCGTCGACAACGAGGGGCGGGTCGCGGACGATCTGGCGCGCCTCACCGAGCTGTTCCGCCACGGCTTCATCGGGCCGATCTGCGCGCCGGACTACGGCGGCGTGTTCGAGGAGGCCGTCGCGGTGGTCGAGGCCGCGTGCCCGGGCACGTAGGTGCGGCGGTCCACCCCCGGAGAAATCCGCACGATCCAGCGCACGCGAACCGTACGCGGCGAACCATCGCGGGCGGAATCACGGTGGCACATGCAACAGATCGCGGCGGCGCGCGTCCTCTCTCCGGATGGGCCGGCGACACCGCCATGCGGGAGACCTCTGGGGCGCGCTGGCGTCGCTCGGGATCGTCGCGCTCTCCGCGGGTTGCTTCTCGGAGCCGTCCTCGAACTCCGGGACGGGGGACGACCTCGCCACGACGGTGGCGCCGGGTGAGTCGAGCGACGGATCGACGGCCGCGATCACCACGGATCCGACCACGGAGTCGGGTCCGGCCGACGGCGACACGGGCCTGACGCCCGACGGGAGCAGCGGCGACGTGCCCGACGACACCGGCACCGACACCAGCAGCGGTACCAGCGGCGCGGCCGACAGCGGCGAGGACTCGGGCGGCAGCAGCGACGGCGGCAGCACCGGCGTCGACGCCCCCCTCGGCGTGGAGGACCTCGTCCCCGGCGATCTCGTGATCACCGAGGTGATGTGGAACCCGAGCTGCGGGCAGGACGCCTGCGAGTGGCTCGAGATCCTGAACGCCACGGCGTCCGATGTGAACCTCCTCGATCTCTACATCCGCGACGACGACGACAGCCCCGCCAACCAGGGGCGCGTCACCGACGACGTGATCGTCGGCCCCGGCGAGCTCGTCGTCATCGCCCGCGGTGCGGGCAGTTGGCCGTACGAGTTCGAGGCGGCGTCGGTCTACGGGCCCAACCCGGGGCTCAACAACAACCGCCCCGATCGCGTGTCGATCCGCAACGAGACCGAGATGCTCGACGAGACCGCGTCGTTCCCGTTCGACGCCGAAGAGGGCATCGCGTGGGAGCTGTCGGGCAACGCCCTGGACGCGCTGAGCAACGACAGCGGCCTCAACTGGTGTTTGGCGACGACGCTGCTGACGATCGAAGTGGGCGAGGAGTTCGGCACGCCGTTGGTGCTGAACGAGCCCTGCTGACCGGGGCGGGCTGACGGGGCGGGCTGACCGTACGGGCCACCGAAATCGAGGTCGACGAGTGCGCGCGCGCAACGACGATCGGTGCCCGGTCGAGCAGGCGGCATGGCGAGCCAACGCCGCGCGACCATGCTGCACCACCCACCGTCCCCACGCCCGCTGCTCCTGCTCTGCCTCGGCCTGATCGCCCCGATCGCGGGGTGTCAGCGCGACGCGCCGATCTTCGAGCGCGACGCGTCGCGCACGGTCGCCGAGCACTACTGCGCCGAGCTGTTCGCGTGCCAGTGCCTGGATCCCGCCGGGTTCGCCAGCGAAGAGGGCTGCGTCGCGACGCTGTCCGCGGACCTGCTCGGCACCCAACTGGAGGCGGTCGCGGACGGTCTCACCTACGACGCGTCGTGCATCGACGCTCGGGTCGACGCCATCGCGGCGCTGGGGTGCTCGCGGGATCCCGCCCAACTCGAGACCTGCGCCGACTGCTTCGCCTACCACGGCATTGTCCCAGAGGACGCACCTTGCACGCGCCACGGCGAGTTCAGTGACTGCGATCAAGGGCTCGTCTGTGTCACGCGGGAGGGCTTCGACGGCCAGCCGGTCGACGTGTGCGCACCCGCGTGCGAGCGCGAGGGCGAGGGCGAGCCGTGCGCGTTCGCGGGGCCGGGCTTCCTCGCCCTGCGCGACTGCGACGACGGACTCGTCTGCGACGTGGGCGCGAGCGGCCGCTGCGTCCCGTTGCCGGGCGCGGGGTTGCCCTGCGCGCAGGAGATCCTGTGCTCCGCGGACGCCTGGTGCGATGCGTCGGCCGATCCGCCGATCTGCGCGGCGCGGAAGCCGAACGGCGACGCGTGTGCCAACGACGTCGAATGCACGAGCACCTGGTGCGACGGCGGCGAGCGCTGTCGTCAACCGATCGCCCAGGGGGTCCTGTGCGTGTTCGATCACGATCGCTGCGCTACCGGGTTGATCTGCACCGAGGAGATGCCGGTGTGTTCTCCGGCCGACGCGCTGCAGTGCCAGGGGCCACCGACGAGCCCGTAGGGCCTCGCGCCGGGGCTCAGCGTCCGAACGGCTCCTTCAGATCGCGCAGGGGATTGTCGCGCGTGCGGACCGGCGTCGGCGGCGGGGGCCCAGGGATCGCGGTCGGTGCGAGGGCGGGGACGAGGGCCGTCGGGATCCCGGTGGGGCTCGGTGCGGTGACCGACTTGGCCTCGTCGGCGCGTGCGCGTGCGGGTCTGCGGCGGGCGGTCGTCGGGTTTGCGTCGGGCGAGGCGGGGAGGACTTCGGTCGCGGGGCTGCTCGGCGGCGTCGCGACGTACGTTGGTGGTTCGACGTGCAGTGGTGGTTCGACGCGCGGCGGTGGTTCGACGACGACCGGCGCCTCGCCGCAGCCGAGCGGCAAATTGACCACCGCGACCTCGGGGACGCACGCGACCGTCGCGGGCTCCGTCGCGAGGACGCCCGCGTTCGCGATCATCGTCGGCCGCCGGGCCTCGATCGACGCGGTCGAGATCGCCGCGCCCACCAGGCCGCCGAGCACGAAGCATGCGCCGAGCGTCGCGACTCGTCCCCGGCGCCGTGTCGACGTGCGCAACGTCGGAGCGTCGGACCTCGGCGGCAGGGCTTCGATGCGTTCGGTCGCCCCGAGCGCCGCCGGTGCGTTCTTCACCGCCAGCCGCTCCGTCCCGCCGAGGCGCCGCGCCGCCCGGATCCCGAACGGCATCGTGCTGTCCTCCCCGTCCTCCAGCGCCGTGCGGAGGCGAGCGGCGACCTCGAGCATGTCGCCGCAGCGCTGCTCTGGCGCGGGCCGAACACACTGGTCGAGCAGCGCTGCGATCGCGGGGGACCGCGCCGCGGCGGGCAGCAACTCGCTGGCGACGACGCCCCACGCGAACACGTCGGTGCGCGCATCGAGGACGCCTGCGACGAGCTGCTCGGGCGCCATGTAGCGCACGGTGCCGATCACCTCACCGGGCCGCGTCACGCGGGGATTCCCGCGCTGCAGCGCGATGCCGAAGTCGATGAGCTTCACCACCTGACGCTCGTCCTCCTCGGCGAGGAACAGGTTCGACGGCTTGATGTCGCGGTGCACCATCCCGGCGCGGTGCACCGCACCCAAGGCCGCCGCCGACTGCAGCAGGATGTCGCGGATCATCGACGGTGGCAGCGCCGCGTCGTCCCGCAGCGCCCGCGACAGCGACCGCCCCTGCAGCGCCTCCATCGCGTACGCCGGCTGCGGCGCGCCATCGACGAGGTCGAAGATCCGCACGACGTTGGGGTGCCGGATCCGGCCCAACGCCATCGCCTCGGCCGCGAAGCGGATCCCCGTCTCACCGTCGAGCGCGAACTCGGGTTTGAGGGTCTTCACCGCGACATCGCGGTCGAGCCGATCGTCGTGCGCGAGGTAGACGATGCCCATCCCGCCCCGGCCGAGGACGCCGAGGACGCGGTAGCGGCCGACGAACGCGGGGAGGTCGGCGCGCGGATGGAAGGGACGCGTGGACACGGGACGGGCTGACACGAGCGGGCGCCCACCTCGTCCCGATTAGTGTGCGGGCCCGGAGGTTCGGTCATCGAATTGCGAAGGACGACCGCGCTGCACGTAGCGGGTCGTCCTCGATTCGCCGATCGACTGGCCGATCGAGTGGCCGATCGATCGATCCGAGGACCGACCGATCGAGCCCCGTCCCTTACCCCTTCGCCATCCCGCGGAGCACGAACTGCAGAATCCCCCCGTGCTTCACGTACTCCACCTCGTTCGGCGTATCCACGCGGCACACCACCTCGAACGCCTTCACGCTCCCATCGGCCCGTCGCGCCGTCACCTGCAACCGCTTCTTCGGGGAGATGCCCTCGGCGATGCCCGCCACGCCGAAGACCTCTTCGCCGGTCAAACCCAGCGAGTCGGCGTCCTCGCCGTCCAAGTAGCACAGCGGGAGGACGCCCATGCCGACGAGGTTGCTGCGGTGGATCCGCTCGAAGCTCTTGGCGATGACCGCCTTCACGCCCAGCAGCATCGTGCCCTTCGCGGCCCAGTCGCGGGAGCTGCCGGTGCCGTACTCGGCGCCCGCGAGCACCACGGTGGGCACGCTGGCGGCCTGGTACTTCTCGGCGGCCTCGAAGATGCTCATCTGTTCTCCGCTGGGTAGCCACCGCGTCACGCCGCCCTCGACGCCGGGGACCAGCGCGTTCTTGAGGCGGATGTTGGCGAAGGTGCCGCGGATCATGACCTCGTGGTTGCCACGGCGCGCGCCGTAGCTGTTGAAGTCGACCGGCGCGACGCCGTGCTCGACGAGGTACTTCGCCGCGGGCGAGCCCTTGGCGATGTTGCCCGCGGGCGAGATGTGATCGGTGGTGATCGAGTCGCCGAGCTTGGCGAGCACGCGCGCGCCGACGATGTCCTGCGGCGCATCGGGCACGGCCTTCATTCCCTCGAAGTACGGGGGGTGACGCACGTAGGTGGAGTCGGGCTCCCACGCGAACAGGTCGCCCTCGGGCACCGACAGCGCGCGCCAGCTCTCGTCGCCGGCGAAGACGTCGTCGTACTGCTCGGCGTACATCTCGCGGCCGATGACGCGGCGCACGGTCTCGCGGACCTCGGCGGGCGAGGGCCAGATGTCCTTCAGGAAGACGTCGTTGCCGTCGGTGTCGCGGCCCAGCGGCTCGGTGGTCAGATCGATGCCCATGTGGCCCGACAGCGCGTGGGCGACGACCAGCGGCGGTGAGGCTAGGTAGTTGGCCCGCACCTGCGCGTGCACGCGGCCCTCGAAGTTGCGGTTGCCCGAGAGCACCGCCGCGACGACGAGGTCGCCCTCGGTGATCGCGTTGGCGACGTCGGCCGGCAGCGGCCCCGAGTTGCCGATGCAGGTCGTGCAGCCGTAGCCGACCAGGTGGAAGCCCAGCGCCTCGAGGTACGGCATCAGCCCCGCCTTCTCGAGGTACTCCGTCACGACCTTCGAGCCGGGCGCGAGCGAGGTCTTCACCCACGGCTTGCGGTCGAGCCCCGCCTTCACGGCGTTGCGCGCGAGCAGGCCGGCGGCGATGAGCACGTTGGGGTTGCTGGTGTTCGTGCAGCTCGTGATCGCGGCGATGACCACCGAGCCGTTGTCGAGCTCCCACGACTGGTGCCCGTCCTTCACGGTGATCGCCTTGGCGCCGTGCCGCTCCTTGGCCACCACCTCGGCGAAGTTCGCCTTCACCGTGCCGAGGCCCAGGCGGTCCTGCGGGCGCTTGGGGCCGGCGAGCGAGGGCTCGACGGTGCCGAGGTCGAGCTCGAGCGTCGAGCTGAACACCGGGTCGGGCGTCGCGTCGGTGCGGAACAGGCCCTGCGCCTTGCAGTAGGCCTCGACCAGCGCGACGCACTGCTCGGAGCGGTTGGTGAAGCGCAGGTACGCGAGGGTCTCGTCGTCGACCGGGAAGAAGCCACAGGTCGCGCCGTACTCCGGCGCCATGTTGGCGATCGTCGCGCGATCGGTGAGCGACAGCGCCGACAGGCCCGCGCCGTAGAACTCGACGAACTTGTTGACCACGCCGTGCTTGCGCAGCATCTGCGTGACCGTGAGCACGAGGTCGGTCGCGGTCGCGCCCTCGGGCAGCGTGCCGTGGATCTTGAAGCCGACCACCTGCGGGATCAGCATCGACATCGGCTGGCCGAGCATCGCGGCCTCGGCCTCGATGCCGCCGACGCCCCAGCCGAGCACGGCCAGACCATTGATCATCGTGGTGTGCGAGTCGGTGCCGACGACGGTGTCGGGATAGGCCTGGACGACGCCGTCCTTGGCCTTGGTCCACACGGTCTGTGCGAGGTACTCGAGGTTGACCTGGTGGCAGATGCCGGTGCCGGGCGGCACCGCGCGGAAGTTCGACAGCGCGCCCTGACCCCAGCGCAAGAAGGTGTAGCGCTCGCGGTTGCGCTGGTACTCGAGCGCCGTGTTCAGCGACAGCGCGTTGCCGCGGCCGAAGTGATCGACCTGCACCGAGTGATCGATCACCAGGTCGACCGGCTCGAGCGGGTTGATCCGCAGCGGGTTGCCGCCCATGCCCTTGATCGCCTGACGCATCGCCGCGAGGTCGACGACGACGGGCACGCCGGTGAAGTCCTGCAGCAGCACGCGCGCTGGGTGGAACCCGATCTCGTAGTCGGGCTCGGCCTTGGCGTCCCAGCTCGCGGCGGCCTTGACGTCCTCGGCACTCACCGCGACGCCGTCCTCGTTGCGCAGCAGGTTCTCGACCAGCACCCTCAGCGAGAACGGCAGTCGATCGACGTGGCCGATCCCCGCCTTGGTCAGCGCGTCGAGCCGGAAGATCTCGTAGCGCTCGGCGCCGACGGTGAGGGTTTGACGCGCGCCGAAGGAATCACGGACGGTCTGGCTCATGGAGGTGGCCGGAGTGTGCCGCGCGGATGTCACCGCGGGCAACGCCGATCTGTGCGCGCGGCGTGCCGTGCCCGCACGCGCCGCCCCCGGGTCCTCCAGCCCCGAGACCATCGCGGCGCGCGGGCGCGACCATGCGCCGCGATGACCCCGCGTCAGTCGCCGCGGGGGCGCGCGGCCGGGTCGTCGCGCGTGCGTCCCCGCCGATGATCGAACCTCCGGCGCGAGGGTCTACCCGCGCGAACCATGAAGAACCCAATCGCCCTGCTCACCCTGTCGATGCTCGTTCCGGTCACCGCGTCTGCGCTGCCGAAGGCGCCGTTCCCCGATCCGCTGCCGTTCCCCGACATCCTCGATCCCCAGCCACCGCCGCCTCCACCGCCCGGCGGCGGTGAGTTGCCGCCGTTGTACGTGAGCTCCCCGTCGACGGGCGATCGCACCACGTCGTCGGTCGCGGTGTCGTGGCACAACTCATCCGCGGCACTCGCTGGTCTCGCGCTCGAGCGCGCCGCGAGCGAGGACGGCCCCTACGCCACGGTGCAGTGCTGGCAGCCCATGAACATGAGCATGGACTTCGGCAAGGTCGCCGGCGCCGCGAGCACGGGCGACTGCATCAATGCGGCGCACCCCGGGAGCTTCGTCGACTCGGGCCGCTCCGCCGACGCCCTGCAGTGCTACCGGATCCGGGTCTGGGACGCCGCCGGCACCCAGATGACCTCGCTGCCGAGCTGCGCGTTCACGCGGGCGCGCGAGCCCGACGAGCGCGTGGCGCCGTGGCAGGCGCGCCTCATGATCGAGACCGGCGACGTCGGCGGCGCCGGCACCGACGACTTCATCCGGATCGGGCTGAACGACCACATGTCCAACATCCAGCCCCACGGCGACGCGACGTGGCTCGACTATCCGCACGACGACTTCGAGGCCGGCTCGGCGTTCACGTACGATCTCAACCTCATCGAGGACTTCGACGACATCACCAAGCTGTCGGTCTACAAGGACGGCACCGACGATTGGTGCGTGTCGCGGATGATGCTGGTCGTCGACCGCGACACCGTCGTCGAGCAGGACTTCACCGATCTTCCCGATGGCTGTCGGTGGCTCGCGGGCAAGGACAACCTGTTCGAGATCTCCCACGACGAGCTGCGCGCCATGGATTCCTGGCGCGAGTTCGCCAGCCTCCCGCCCGGATTCTCGATCGAGAACTCGGCCCTGGTCAGCATCGTCGAGGGCGCCGTCGGTCACATCGGCTACTCGACCGAGCTGTACTGGAACGGCGACGACGACGGCGCCGTCATCGACCCGGTCGACGCCGACACGCTGCATGTCGACATCCAGGCCAGCGCGTCGGTCGAGGACTGGTTCGACCCGACGGTGCGCATCGAGTTCGACGCGGACATCGTCGTCACCTGCGAGCCGAACAAGGCGCTCGGCATGTTCGACGTCACGCTGGCTCTGCTGCCGACCGACCCGAGGGTCGACGCCGAGGGCTGGACCGCCGAGCTCGGCGAGTTCCTGGCCTGCACGTTCGAGTGGGATTGGAACTGCCTCGAGGAGGAGCTCGCCGACACCGTCGCCGCCAACCTCCCCGAGTTCCCCAGCGGATCGCTGCAGCTGTCGTCCTGCCCGGACGTCCACGTGGACGAGTTCGGGTCGATCATCTTCTCGCTGGGGTGAGCCCGCGCTCCGGGGACCCACAGCCCGCGTCGTCCGCGATTTTGTTTGGATGCTTCGGGAACCCCCGGACGTCGAGTGACACCAAGGCGAGCGGGCGCTCGAGGCGTGCCGCGGTCTGCCCCACGGAACTCACGGCATGAACATCGATTTCGGACGATTCCTGGCGGCTGCGTCGCTGCTCGGCGGCGCGGGCTGTGTGATTACCTCCAGCGACGACGACACGGGCACCGACGGCGCCTCGTCGATGACGGGCGCCGGACCGACCGACGGCACGGCGGCGTCGGGCGAGACCTCGGGTGGCAGCGCGCCGGGGACCGATTCGACGGCCGGCAGCGAGGGCAGCACGGGGGCGGACGGCACCGCGGGCGACACGACCGGCGGTGACTTCATGTGTGCGGACGGCACGGTGCTGATGCCGGCGCAGGTCTGCGACGGCGCCCCGGATTGCGAGGGCGGCGAGGACGAGGCGACGGGCGACTGCGCGTTCACGTGCTCGGACGACACCACGATCCCCACCGCGTGGGTGTGCGACGGCTTCCCGGACTGCGAAGGCGGCGAGGACGAGGACCAGGAGTGCCCGGCCGTCGAGATGTTCATGTGCGAGGACGGCACCACGATCCCCGCCGCGTACGTGTGCGACGGCTTCCCCGATTGCGAGGACGGAAGCGGCAGCGACGAGCTCGACTGCTTCGTCTGCGACGAGGGCGGCGGGGTTCCGAACTCGCAGGTCTGCGACGGGATGCCCGATTGCGAGGACGGGACCGACGAGGTGGATTGCTAGTACGCTGCGGCCCGTGAGGCGGTGGGCAGCGCAGGCGTCGATCCTCGTGGTGGGCTGTGGCTCGGCGGCGTCGCCGGACGTCGACCTCCGAGGGGACGCCGCGCCCGTCGTGTCGGGGTCGGTCGAGCCCGCGTCGGCGGCGACGCCCGCCGCGGAGCCTGGGATGTCGATCGGCGCGCGTGCGCAGCCGGACTCGTGGGCGTTCTATCCCGCGCTCGGCTCGGCGCTGGTCGACGCGTTCGATCGCCGCGCCCGCGCCGACGTCGTGCTCGCGGCCCTCGCCGACACGTTCGCGCCGTATCGATGGCCGACGGCCGACGACTGGGACAACACCGGCTTCGTGAGCACCGAGCCCGACGGCGCGCAGGGCTTCCTCACCCGCGCAGGTGAGACCTGGGCGCCGCAGCTCCCCGGCGAGTACCAGCTCGGGTGCGCGGGCGGGTACCTGGAGGGCGTGCGGGCGATCCTCGTGCCCGATCTGCAGATGAGCGCGCTGCGGCACTGCGACGCGGGCACGCTCGCGGCCTTGGGCGAGCACGCGCCGGCGACGTGCGCCCCCGAGGGCTTCGGCCTGCACGCGATCGCGGCCACGGCGGCCGCGGCCGAGGCCCGCGGCGCGACATCGATGCCGCCGGAGCGGATCCACATCGTGCCGGATGGTCCCGAGTCCCTCGCGCCGCTGTCGCGCATGGGCCCGGTGCACGTGTGCACGGTGTCGCATCGCTCGCGCGTCGACGCGGGCGTCCGCTATCACCACCACATGATGATCGTGATGCGGACCGGTCGCCCCCGCTCGCTGCAGGTGTTCGACACGACCGGCATCCGCGGCGTCGGCTTGCGCGAGATGACGCCGCGGCTGTTGCACGGCTACGTGAAGTCGGCGTTGGCGAGCAATCGCAAGCACCAGTACGACCCCGCGTCGACCGAGGTCGATTGCTTCGCGATCACGCGTCGACGCGGCTGAGCCGTCAGCCGCCGCCAGGCGAGCCGCCGCCGGGCGCGGGTGCCGGGGGATCGGTGGGCTCGGGCGCCGGGGGATCGGTGGGCTCGGGCGCCGGGGGATCGGTGGGCTCGCCCGCGCCGCCCGACGGATCGGGGTCGTCCGGCGCGGGGTCGGGCCCACCGGGCGCGGGCCCCGAGTCATCCGGCGTCGGCGCCGAGTCGGACCCGCCCGCGTCGCAATCGTCGAGCGCGCGCTGCACGGAGCGCGGCACCTCCACGCACGACTCGCGGCCGAGATCGTAGTCGTCGAAGCACGCGTCCGTGCCCGAGGGATCGACGCAGGAGAGGCGCGCGTCGAGGCACTCGCCGAGCTCGCGGACCAGGGGCACGACGCACTCGAGGTAGAGCCGCGCGGCGTCGGGGTCGCGCTGGTACGCCTCCTCGACGCAGCGCCGCTGCGACGGGAGGATCTGATCGTCGAGGCAGTCGGTGCGCGAGGCGAACCCGGCCTCGTCCCAGCAATCGCAGACGATGGCGACGTTGTCGTTGCCGAGGGTGATCACGTCGTCGATGAGCGCGAGGACGTCGCCATCGTCGGACGAGCCGAGGTCGCACGCGGCGACGAGCAAGGTGAGCAGGGCACCGCACAGGGGTCGAACAGGGCGCATGCCCGGCCTCATTGCACGGCGCAGACCGTGTTGGCCGCCGAGTCGAAGCCAAGGAGTTGAGCGGCGTTCGCGTCGAGCCCGGGGCGGCGCCGGCCGTCGGCGCCGGAGGTGTCCCCGGGGACGTCCTACGGCGTCATCCAGCTGCACACCGGCTCGGCGCACAGCATGCCGTCGGGGCAGCTCGTCTCGGCGTCGCAGATCGCGAAGCACCGCAGCGTCGTCATCGCCATGTCGGTGTACAGGCACCCGACGTGCTCGGTGTCGCCATCGACGGTCGCGGGGCACTCGGGCGAAGGCGTCGCCGAGGTCGTGCACGGAGGGGCGCACATGCGGTTGGTGCCGTTGGTGACGCAGGCCGATCCGGCGATCTCGCAATCGGTCGCGTCGAGGCACGGGCCATAGGCGTCGACGCCGGGACCCGTCGGTTGTGTCGCGTTCGTGTCACCGCTGTCGTCGTCGGCGACGCACTTGTCGGCGAGGCCGTCGTCGGCGTGCTCGCCGAAGCGGCGCCCGCTCGGGCACACGGTGTCGGGGAAGCTGCAGTAGCCCTCGGGCTCGCACACCCCGGCGAGATCGCCGTTCTTGCACGACGGATCGTCGCTGCACTCGAACGCCGACTTCCCGCACGCGCCGGCGAGTCCGAGCGCCAGGCCCAGGGCCGCGAGCAGGGCACCGAAGGGTGCCGACGGCGTCGTGGCATGGGGGCGCGGGGACAAGCCGCGCCAGGATGACCGATTCGCGCCGGCCTCGGAAGGCGTCCCGACGCGCCGGTCGGCGTGGTACTCCTCGCACGCCGATGAGCGCCGTGCGCGTTGCCGTCCACCCGCATCCGACCCTGCTGCCGGTGGGCTTCACCGCGCGGTGGAGCCAGCCCATGGCGGCGATGCCGTCGCCCGGATGGTTGACCGCCGCGCTGCGTCCGTTCGCGATGCTGGTGGACTCCGGCGCGCCGCCCGAGCTGTCGCGCTTGGGCAGCGACGAGGCGGTGCGGACGGCGGTGCGCAAGCTGCTGCGTCACGGCGGCTACAAGCCGTCGGGCCGGGGCAAGCCGGCGTCCGAGTACCTCCTGGGGGCCGCCGACGAGGGCACGCTGGGCTCGATCAACCTCGCGGTCGATCTGTGCAACGCGGTCTCGCTGCACGCCGGCCTGCCGATCAGCGTCGTCGACCTCGCGCTCGCCTCGCCGCCGCTGCACCTGGGGATCGCGGCCGACGACGCGAGCTACGTGTTCAACGCGACCGGCCAGGAGATCAAGCTCGCCGGCCTGCTGTGTCTGCACGACGCGGCCGGGCCGTGCGCGAACGCGGTGAAGGACGCCCAGCGGACCAAGACCCGCGCCGAGACGACGGGCGTGCTGTGCATCGTGTGGGGCAGCCGCGAGCTCGCGCTGCGGACCCAGGCGACGCTCGAGGTCTATCGCGCGCTGACCGAGCGCAGCGGCGCGACGATCGATCCGGTCGAGTTCACGACGGTCGAGATCGCCGCGGTCGACTGACGCGCAGCGGCGTCAGCCCTCGGGCGGCTCGACCTCGATGTTCGACACCAGGAGGCGGCGGACGCTGACCTCGAGGTCGCCCTGGACCACGCGCATGATGCTGAGGAACTCGCCGCTCTGCACGTGCAGGCGCTGCTTGAGCGCGTCGCGGGCGTGCTGCAGCAGCGAGCGCCGGGCCTTCTCGATCCACCGGAACGCCGTGGTGCGGTGGACGCGATACAGCGCGCCCACCTGATCGATGTTGAGCCCGTGCAGCACCTGGTGGCGCAGCAGGTTGCGCTCGCGGGGGGTCAGGCGGGCGAAGGCCGTCTGCAGCGCCTCGCGGAACTCGGTCTTGAACACCCGCTGGATGTAGTCGAGCTCGGGATCATCGCCCGGCGATGGGATCGCGCTCAGGGCCTCGGCCTCGAGCGGGACCTCGCGATCGCCGGCGTGCTGCCGGACGAGGTCGACGATCATGCGCAGCGCGGTGACGCGGACCCAGCTGCGGAGATCTCCGCGACCGGCGTAGTCGGCGATCTTCGGCCGTCGCCCCGGCGTGGCGACGAACAGCTTGTTGCGCACCAGCTGGCGGAACTCGTCCTTGGCGAGGTTCACGTTGCCCGATCGGGCGATCGCGAGGTCGATGTCGCGACCGAACTCGACCTCGAAGGCCTCGAGGGCGATGGTCTCGCCGGCGGCGCAGCCGTACGCGAGGTAGAGGTCGCCGCCGCGCAGTCGGGCGAGCGTGTCGGGGGTCGCGTCGGCCGGGAGCACACCGCCGAGGTGCGCGGCGAAGCCGTCGTCGGAGGCGGCGAAGCTGCCGAGCGCCGCCTTGGCCTCGTCGAGCAGGCCCGCGAGGCGCGCCCCGAGCTCGGGTTCGGCCTCGAAGGCGGGTCGCGCCGCCGAGGGCAACGCGCCCAGGAACGCGGCAGCGAGCACGGATTCGTCCACCGTCGTCACGGTAACGCAGGGCGGGCGCCGGGTTCAATCGGAGATGTCGGGCGTGGGGACCGAGGTCACGGGGCCCACCGTCTGCGGGCCCACCGTCAGGGTCCCTACTGTCGGAGAGCGACCGCGTCACGCAGCGAGCTACGGCGTCAGGCCGCGGGCAGCGTCAGGCGCACACGAGGCAGCCATCAGGGTCCGCACAGTCCGCGTCGTCCTCCGCCGGGACGAACGCGCAGTGCAGGATGTCGGTGGTGCAGTCGGTGTCGATGATCCACGTCCCGCCCTCGCAGCGCAAGATGGCGTCGAGCTCGAACGAGCACGCGCGCGCGCCCGCCACGGCGCACGCGCCGGTGTGCTCGCCGTAGATCACCTCGTCGAGCTCGTCGGTGCAGACGACCGCGCCGCGGCCTTCGTCGTCCCTGCAGGTCTCGCCCGCGCCGCAATCGAGCGCCTCCGACCAGGTGTCGCGGTCGCACACGAGCACCGCGTTGCGGGCGCCATCCGAGCCCTCGCTCCGGCCGCACCGCGCTGGCTCGCCGTCGTCGCAGGGGTCTCCGTCGCGCGGGATCGCTGCGCCCTCGTCACCGCCGCAGGCGAGGATCCCCCCGATCGCGAGCGGGCGCAGCATGCCGACGACCCACGCGCGCATCCGATGGGGGTCGTCGGGGCTCGCGCTCGGTCGTTGCATTCGCGCCAGGCTACGACGCCGCGCCGCCCGCCGTCCATCGGACTGCTCTCCAAGCCCCGCTCGAGCGCCCTGGGGCCGGCTTTGCCGCGGCCGCGCGGCCGTGGCACGTTCACACCCTCGCCCGATGGACTGCCCCGAGGAGAACGTCATCGTCGACTACGTCCGCGGTGACGTCGACGATGCGCGGCGGCGCGAGCTCGAGGCCCACCTCGACGACTGCCCCGCGTGTCTGCAGGTCGTCGGCGAGATGGCGCGCATCTTCCAGAACGACGCCGCGGTCGACGGGCAGATGCCGGTCGACGGCCAGGATGGGACGTTCGGCGGGCTGACGCTGGTCGAGACCTCGCCCACCGGCGGCGCGCGGCCGGTCGACGTCGTCACGCGGCTGACCGAGGGCGCGAAGCTCGGCCGCTACGTCGTGCTGTCGCGGGTCGGCGCCGGCGGCATGGGCGTGGTGTTCGCCGCCTACGATCCCGAGCTCGATCGCAAGGTCGCGATCAAGGTCCTGCGCGGGGCCCCTGGCGGCTCGGGGCCCAAGGAGCTCGCCGATCAGCGGGCGCGGCTGCTCCGCGAGGCGCAGGCGATGGCCAAGCTCAGCCACCCCAACGTCATCACCGTGCACGACGTCGGCACCTTCGAGGGCCAGGTGTTCGTCGCGATGGAGTTCATCGACGGCGGCACGCTGTCGATGTGGCTGCACGAGAAGCCCCGGACGTGGCGCGAGGTGCAGAGCGTGATGCTCGCGGCGGGGCGCGGGCTCGCGGCGGCACACGCCGCGGGGCTCGTGCACCGCGACTTCAAGCCCGACAACGTGCTGATGGGCAAGGACGGCCGCGTGCTCGTCACCGACTTCGGGCTCGCGCGGCCGGCCGCGGGCAAGACCGACACGTTCGCGCAGGTCGGCACGATGCCCGGCACGCGCGCGCTCGGGCTCGCGCTCACGCAGACCGGCGCGCTGGTCGGCACGCCGGCGTACATGGCCCCCGAGCAGCTCGGGGGCGAGCGCACCGACGCGCTCACCGATCAATTCAGCTTCTGCGTCGCCGCGTACGAGGGCCTCTACGGCGAGCGGCCGTTCGCCGGCCGCGTGCTCGCGGAGCTCATCGCGAACGTCAGCGAGGGCAACGTCCGCCAGGCGCCGGCGCGCACGACGGTGCCGCGGTGGGTGCGACGCGCCTTGATGCGCGGGCTGTCGGTGGATCCCGAGCGTCGACACCGCTCGATGGACGCGCTGCTCGCCGAGCTGGTGCGCAACCCGTGGCGCCGGTGGCAGCAGGCCGGCCTCATCGCGATCCCGACGGTGCTCGTGGGCATCGGCGTCACCGCCTACGAGCGCGAGGTGCCGCGGGTCACGTCGTACTGCAAGGACGTCGCCGAGAAGCTCGACGGGTCGTGGGACGACGTGCGGCGCTCCGCGATCGCCGGCCGCTTCGACGGCAGCGAGCTGCCCTACGCGGCCGATGTCCAGCGCGCGGTGGAGCAGCGGCTCGACGCCTACGCGCAGTCGTGGGTGAACCTGCAGACCCAGGCGTGCCGCGACGAGGTCGAGGGCGCGCGGCCGCAGGCCGTGCTGGCGCTACAGATGACCTGCCTCGAGCGGCGGCGGCAGTCCCTGGGCGCGCTCACCGAGCTGCTCGCCGAGGCCGATGCCGCGACGCTCGAGCGCTCGGTCGACGCGGCCGACGCCCTGCCGGGGCTCGAGATCTGCGCCGACCTCGAGGTCTTGATGGCGCGCGAGAGCACCCAGGACGACGTCGAGCCCGCGGCGGTGCGCGAGATCGACGAGGCGCTGGCGAAGGTGAAGGTGCTCCGCGACGCCGCCCGCTTCACCGAGGCGCGGGCGCTCGCCGAGCCCTTGATCGCGCGCGCCGTCGAGGTCGGCTACACGCGCGGCGAGGCGTTCGCCCGCGAGCAGTTGGCGACCGCGCTCGACCTCGGGGGCGACACCGTCGCGGCCGAGCGGGCGTACCACGACGCGTTGTCCTCGGCGCTCGCCAGCGGCAGCGCCGAGATCGTCGTCCGCGCCTCGCTCGGCCTCATCTGGATCACCGCGGATCCGAGCCGACCGCTCATCGAGGCCGATCGCTGGTATGCCCACGGCAAGGGCGCCTTGGCGCGGATGGGCGGGGATCCGGAGCTCGCCGCCGAGCTCGAGCGCTCGTTGGGTCAGGCGTACCTGCAGCACGGCGATCCGCGGCGCGCCGAGGCCCACGTGCGAGAGTCGTTGCGGATCCGCGAGGAGGCCTTCGGGCCCGACGACGAGAGCATCAGCGCCGCCGCGAGCACGATGGGCCAGCTCCTCGCGGCGCAGGGCAAGCCAGCCGAGTCGCGGGCCGCGTTCGAGCGGGCGCTCGCGATCACCGAGGCCCGCACCGGCCCCGCGCACCCCGACATGGCCGCGGGCTTGGCGAACCTCGGCTCGGCCTGGGCCGAGTCCGGCGAGTACGCCAAGGCGATCGGGTACTTCGAGCGGGCGCTCGCGATCGACATCGCGGCGCTCGGGCCCGACCACGTGCGCAACGCGATCGGCCACCACAACCTCGGATCGGCCCTCGGGGAGGCCGGTCGCCTCGACGAGGCCCGCGTCCACGCGCGTCGAGAGCTCGAGATCGTCGAGCGGGCCCAGGGGCCCGAGCACGTCGACGTCGCGTCGGCGATCGCGAACCTCGCCGACTTCGACGCCGAGGAGGGCAATGAGCAGGCGGCGCTCGAAGGGTTCCTGCGCGCCTACGAGATCGCCCGCAAGTCGACCGGCGGCGACGGTCTGCAGGCCGCCCTCTACCAGAGCAAGGCCGCCCGCTCGATGCTCGCGCTCGGTCGCGCGGGCGAGGCCGTCGAGATCGTTCGAAAGGTGCTCGCGATCCGTCGCGCCGCGTTGGGCGACGAGCACCCGAGCGTCGGCGACTCGCACATCGACCTCGCGCGTGGCCTCGTCGCGCTGGGTCGCCACGGCGAGGCCTTGGTCGAGGCCGAGCGCGGCCTGCCGCTGGTCGTCGACGCCGGGGGACCTCCCTACGGCGTCGCCGAAGCCCAGTTCGCGTTCGCCGTCGCGTGCTGGGAGACACCGGGCTGTGATCGTGCGCGGGCCGTCGCCGAGGCGACGAAGGCGGCCGCGCTCACCCGGACGATCCCGTCGATGGCGCCGGCGATCGACGCGTGGCTGGTCGCGCATCGATGAGCGTCGACCCCACGACGAGCGTCGACACCACGTGGATCGACGCGTGCGCGGCGTTCGGCCGCGAGCACGGCGTGGCGACCGACGAGATCGTCGGGGTCCTCGGGGCCTTCGACGCGCCGTTCCCCCGGGGCGGTCCGCCGCCGCCGCCCGAGCAGCCGTGGGCGGCGTCGTTCGAGGCGCTCGAGCGGGCCGTGTGCGCGACGCCCATCGTCGACGCGCTGGTCGACGACCTCGCGATCGATGTGGACCGCGGCCAGGCCGAGCTCTTCGCCCGCCGAGTGCTCGCGGTCGACGCCTTCCTCGCGGCGCACGGCGATCCGATCGCCCGCCTGCTGCGCGTGGGCCTGCGTCACCGCCTCGCGGGGATCCTCGCGGCGACCCGACCCCACGCGACGCGGGTGCGTGCGCTCGCTGACTTCTACTACAGCCACGGCTGCCGCCACCGGCACCGCATCGGCGCGACGGCCGGCCTGCCCGAACTCGTGGATGCCGTCGCGGGTCTGCGTTGGCGAGCGGTGTGCGACGGGCTCGAGCACGCCGAGATCGACGGCCGCTTCGCCGGCGGACCGACGCATGTCAACCTGCTGCGCGTCGACCCGCGTCGGATCGAGCTCGAGGTCGCGGACCTGCGCGAGCAGGCCCATGCCGGGGTCCCGTTCGCGACCTCCGTGGCGAACGCCGGCGCGATCGCGGCGACGTCCGGCGGCTTCTTCCTCTACTCCGAGCCCGACATCGCGGCGCCGTCCAGGCGACACGATCCGGTCGGGCTCGTCGTCCGCGGCGGTGAGGTCGTGGCGCCGCCGGTGTTCGCTCGCGGCGCGCTGTGGCTCGACGCCGACGGCGGCGCCGCCCTCGAGCGGATCGGCCTGACGGACGTGACCGCCCGCTCGGCCCGCGGCTGGGTGCGCACGCTCGATCGCGCGATTCAACGCGCGCACGCCGAGCGCGGCCCCGATGCCCCGTCGTTCGCGGTCGTGGGCCGCACGGTCGTGGCCGTCGGCGTGCGGCTGCCGATCCCGCTCAACGGCTTCGTCGTCATGAGGGACGGGCTCGAGGTGGAGGTCGGCGACGTGCTGACCTACGCGATCGATCGCCGACCGGCGCTGCACAGCGCGATCGCGGGCGGGCCGATGCTCGTCGAATCCGGCGCGCCCGTGCTCGCGCTGCGGCGCGAGGACTTCTGGGGATCGGCGCCGCCGGTGACGTTCTCGCAGGACGAGACCGGCGATCAGAACCTGCTGCCGCGCCTCGGCGTGGGCCTGCGCGACGGCGCGCTGGTGTTCGCGGCGGTCGATGGTCGCAACCTCGACCGCGCGCTCGGGATGACGTTGGGCGAGCTCGCGCGGCTGTTCGTCGCCCTCGGGTGCGAGCGCGCCGTCAACCTCGACGGCGGCTCGTCCAAGCGGGTGCTGGTGGAGGGGCAGACGCTCGATCTGCCCAGCACCGAGGTCGTCGGCGAAGCCGCGCTCGATCCCTCGGTGCGTCCGGTGTACTCGGCGATTCTCATGCGGCCGCGGCGATGACCGCGGCGCTGACGATCAGAACTCGGCGGTCGGGCCGGGGATCGTCGAGGGGTCGGGTTCGGGCTCGAGCACCTCGGGCATCGGCGGATCGACCGGCTCGCTCGGCTTCCACGGCGTCGGTGTCGAGGGCGTCGGCGCGGGCGCGGGCGCCTTCGCGGCGGGCTGCGGCGCGGGCTCGGCCTTCGCCGGCTCGACGGTGGCCGGGGCCGGCTCGTCGTCGTCGCCCTCGCGCAACTTCATGACGCCCACGGTGACCGCCACGCCGGTGCCGAGCAGCACGGTCAGGGTCAAGAAGGTCGGGACATCGATGCGCATGGGGTGGCTCGCTCCTCTGGAGCACGCGCTCCGTCGGTGGATGAGACGCGCGAGGCTGCATCCAGCTTCGCCCGCGCGACGTGTCCAACGCAAGCAACGCGTAAATCGGCAGCGCGCCCGGCGCGGTACTGCGGCTACGGCGGGTCGGCGAGGAGGAAGCGCAGCACCAACGTGGTGGTCTCGTCGGCGAGCGCGGCGTCGGCGAGCGCGCCGGGCCGATCGAGGATCGCCGCGTGGGTGATGGCCTGCACGCTGTGCACGAGCATGAACACCGCCAGGTCGAGATCCTTCGGGCGCAGCCGCTCGTCGCGGCGCTCGAGCTCGGTGCGGATGAGATCGATGATGAGGCGATCGAGCTGGGTGATGCGCTCGAAGCCGGCGATGCGCGGGACCTGCTCGATCAGCACGCGGTGGAGCTCGGGCGCGACGCTGTGCGCGCGCAGCAGCGAGCGCACCAGGGCGTGGACGGCCTGCGCCAGGGGCAGGCCGCGCATCGCCGCGACCTCGCCGATGAGCAGCGCCGTCATCTCGCCCATGTGGCGCTCGCAAAGCGCGGTGACCAGCGCCTCCTTGTGCGGGAAGTACTGGTACAGCGAGCCGATGCTGACGCCGGCCCGCCGCGCGATCGCGTTGGTCGTCGCGCGGTCGTAGCCGACCTCGGTGAGCATGGCCCCCGTCGCGGTGAGGATCGCGTCCATCGTCGCCTGCGCGCGCGCCTGCTTGGGCAGCTTGCGGAGGTTGTCGGGCGCGGCGCTCATCTCGGATCAGGATAGCCGGGGGTTCACTCGGCGGCGGCGGCGACCGGGGCCACCGGCGTGAGGCCCATCTGCAGGCCCCACCGCGGGCGCAGCGTGATCAGCGTCTCCGGGGCGACCGGATGGCCCGGCACCAGCCAAGGGCGGAAGCGCTGGAGCACCGCGGCGAGGATGAGCTGCGCCTCCATCATCGCGAACGCGTTGCCGATGCACTGCCGCGGCCCGCCGCCGAACGGGAAGTAGGCGTAGCGCGGCCGCGCCTCCTCGTTCGCCGGGCTGAACCGCTCGGGGTCGAAGCCCTCCGGGTTGGGCCAGAACCCCGGGTGACGGTGCGTCACGTACGGCGAGCACAGCACCAGCGTGTTCTTCTTGATGCGATAGCCGAGGACCTCGTCGTCCGCGATCGCGCGGCGATCGAGCATCCACGCCGGGGGATAGAGGCGCATCGACTCCTTGATCACCTGCAGCAGGTACGGCAGCCGCGGCAGATCGGCCATCTGCGGTGTCGCCCCGCCGAGCGCGGCGTCGAGCTCGGCACGCACGCGCCGCTCGATGTCGGGGTGGGTCGACAGCAGGTAGAACGTCCACGCCAACGCGTTCGCGGTGGTCTCGTGCCCCGCGAGGAACATCGTGGTCACCTCGTCGCGGAGCTGCTTGTCGGTCATCGACTCGCCGGTCTCCGCGTCCTTGGCCTCCATCAGCATGCCCAGCAGATCCTCGGCGTGCTCGCCCGCGCGGCGGCGCGCGATGATCTCGCCGATGATGCGATCCAGCCGGCGCGACGCGTCCTTCGCCCGCAGCGTGCCCGGCGTGGGGAAGCCGACCGGGAGCAGCGAGTCGATCGCCCCGTCGGCCCACTCGTTGAGCACCGTGACCGCGTTGCCGACCTGATCGGCGGCGTCGTGGACGTCCGTGGAAAGCAGCGTCTTGCCGACGATGCGCAGGGTCAGCGACATCATCTCGTGCGCCATGTCGACCGTGTGGCCGAGGCCCGCGACGTCGTCCCAGCGCTGCAGCATGTCGAGCGTGTCGGAGACCATCACCTCCGCGAAGCCCTCGATGCGGCGGCGATGGAACGCCGGCTGGGCGATCCGCCGTTGGCGGCGCCAGAAATCGCCGTTGGAGGTGAGCAGTCCGTTGCCGAGGAACTGCCGCAGCACGTCGTAACCACGGGTGAGCTTGTCGTAGTTGTGGTTGTTGTCCACCAGCACGTGCTTGATCGCGTCGGGATGACGCACCAGCACCGCTTGGATCGGCCCGATCCGAAACCCGACCACGTCGCCGTGTCGCCGTGCCGCGTCGGTGAGGAACGCCAACGGATCCGCGCGGAGTGAGCTCCACACACCGAGCAGGTGGCGCGTCGCGATGCGCGGGGCCTCGCGGCCGGGGGTCGAACGGGGGCTCTCGGCGGGCGTCGGCATGGGCTCAAATCTGAGCGATCGCTCAGATTTGTAAACTCGCTTTCTGTGCCCACCCATGGCGGTCTAGGAGGCCGTCTAGGGGTGGCCTGCGCGGGTGGCACGCCCCGCGGACACCGAGCCGTGCTCAGTTTCTGTCCGGGCGCCCCCACCGGAGGTGGCGGAAGCGGTCGCATGTGGTCGCGCTCCGCGTCGCCCTCCACGCGCTGTGCCTCGGTTGCGCTCGCGGTCCGAGCCAGTCTCACCCGTGCGTCATGCGCCGTGGCGATGCTCCCGCGCGCGCGCGAAGGGACCATCGCCACCGGACGCGCACGAGAGTATGTTCTGCGCTCGACTGAGGTTCACTCGACATGACTCGTACCCGCACGTTGGTTCCGCGTTCGACATGGTTGGCGCTCGGCTCGCTCGGTGTGGTGACCGCCTGGTCGCCCCAGGCCCACGCCCTGGATCCGTTCGCCAACGGCAGCTCGACGCTGAACAACCCCTCGCTCGCGAGCGGCGTGGCGATCGGCGCGTGGGACATGAACAACGACGGTCTCGACGACCTCGTCCGCATCCACGACACCACCAACCTGCAGATCGAGTACCAGAACGCCGACGGCAGCTTCACGCTGCTCGACTTCGGCAGCATCATGGGCTCGTCGTGGAGCCTGTCGATCGGTGACATCAACAACGACGGCTTCGGCGACATCTTCACCGGCGGCGGCTACGACGGCCTGAAGGTGCTGTTGGCGGTCGACGACGGCACGAACTACATCATGGACACGCTGCCGGGTCCCGAGATCTTCGTGCAGTGCTCGAACTTCGCCGACATCGACAACGACGGCAACCTCGATCTCTTCGTCTGCCACGACGACGGGATCTCCTCGCGGTACCGCGGCGAGGGCTCCGGCAACATGGTGTACGACACCGAGCTCATCGACCCCGCGTCGACGATCCCCTCGGACAACTCCGGCAACTACGGCACGGTCTGGACCGACTACGACAACGACGGCGACACGGACCTCTACATCGCCAAGTGTCGCCTCGGCGTGAACGACCCGATGGACGGTCGTCGCCTCAACCTGCTGTTCCAGAACGACGGCAACGGCAACTACACCGACGTCGCCGAGGCGGCGGGCGTGCGGCCGCTCGCGCAGTCGTGGTCGGCGGACTTCGGCGACATCGACAACGACGGCGATCTCGACGCGATCCTCGTCACCCACGACAGCACCAGCCGCCTCTACGAGAACGGGGCCAACGGCGACGACGTCGGGCAGTTCACGGACATCGCGGACGCCGCGGGCATGACCGCGGACCTCGACGCGATCGATCTGGGCATCCAGTCGGTGTTCGAGGACTTCGACAACGACGGCTTCATCGACCTGCTCGTCACCGGCCGCTCGAACGAGCACCGGTTGTTCATGAACAACGGCGACAAGACGTTCACCGCCGCCACCGATCCGTTCCCCACCGACGGCCCCGGGATCCAGAGCGCGGCGATCGGCGACTTCAACAACGATGGTTTCCCCGACGTCCTCGCCGGCTTCGCGGTGGGCTTCAACCAGCCCAGCGGCATTCCCGACCGCATGTTCCTCAACCCGGGCAACGACAACGGCTTCGTGAACGTCCGGCTCACCGGCGTGGTGAGCAACGCCTCCGGGGCCGGCGCCCGCGTCGAGCTGACGACGGGGGAGGTCACCCAGATCCGCGAGGTCCGGGCGGGCCAGGGCTACGGCATCACCGTGTCGCCGGTCCGACACTTCGGCATCGGCACCGCCGAGGCGGTCGACCAGATCGTCGTGCGCTGGCCGTCCGGCACCGTCGACACGATCCCGAACCCGCCGATCAACGGCACCATCCACGTGGTCGAGGGCTGCACCGACGTGTTCTACGCCGATGTCGACGGCGACACGTTCGGCGACCCCGAGAGCACGATGATGGGTTGCATCGCGCCCGAGGGCTACGTGGCCGACAACACCGACTGCGACGACGCCGACGGGGCCAACTTCCCCGGCAACCCCGAGGTCTGCGACGAGGCCGACAACAACTGCGACGCGGCGATCGACGAGGGGTTGACGGACTGCGACATCGGCGGATCGTCGAGCACGACCGACCCGGGCACGGCGACCAACGCCGACACCTCGGGCGCGACCGCCAGCGCGAGCGACACCGCGTCGGGGACCGGCGACGAGAGCTCGAGCGGCGGCCCCGGCCAGGATGACGACGGCGGCGGCTGTGCCTGCGACGCCTCGGGCTCGGGGCGTGGCGCCCCGGCGTTGTTGTTGCTGCTCGGCCTCCCGGCCCTGCGTCGTCGTCGGGGCATGCGCGCGCCGTGATGCGGTCGGCCTCGCCCCGTTCGCGTCATCTCGTCGGCCAGCGCGGGCTCGCGCTGGCCACGACCGCGCTGGCGCTGTCGAGTGCGCCCGCCTCCGCCGCGCCGACCGAGCCCGGCCAGCTGGTCAATCCGCTCGTCGAGACGGTGGCCTGCGAGAACTGCCACCTGTTCACCAACGCGGCGGTGCAGGCCGCCGATCCGCCGTACTCGCCGTTTCGCACGTGGCAGGGCTCCATGATGGCGAATGCGGCCCGCGACCCGGTGTTCTGGGCGGGGGTCGCGGTCGCCAGCGACGACATCCCCGGCGAGACCGAGCTGTGCGTGCGGTGCCACGCGCCGCGGGCGTTCCTCTCGGGCCACGGCGATGTCACCAGCATCGACCAGCTCGAGCTCGTCGAGCTGCAGGGCGTCGAGTGCGAGGCCTGCCATCGCATGATGGAGGATCCCGGGACGCCGGCGGGCAACGCCCAGTACCGCATCGACGACGTCGTCGTCGGCACCAACGTGCCGCGCCGCGGCCCGTGGGACTTCACCGACGGCAACGAGCCGCCGCCGCACTCGTGGATCCAAGATCCGTACACCGGCTCGTCGCGGATGTGCGGCACTTGCCACGACGTCACCACGGTCGCCGAGCGGGTCGACGACGCGGGCGTCGGGCTCGGCGTGCCGTTCAACGAGCAGCGCACCTACGGCGAGTGGCTGCGCAGCGACTACGCGATCCCGGGGCCGAGCTTCCGCAGCTGCCAGGACTGCCACATGCCGGCGGTGGACGACATGCCGGGCTGCACCGCGCACGTCAACAACATGAGCCACCCCACCGGGGGGCGGCGCCACGATCTCGTCGGTGCCAACCGCTTCATGGTCGAGCTGATCAAGGCCGAGTACGGCTCGATGGGCTCGAACGACGTCGCCGATCTCTTCTACAACACGACGCTCGACCGCATGGACGAGTTCCTGCCGACGGCCGCGACGATCGAGGTTCAGGGCCCCGACGAGGTCGACCTCGAGCAGGGCATCGCCGAGCTCGCGGTGCGCGTGATCAACAACGGCGGGCACAAGCTGCCGAGCGGCTACTCCGAGGGCCGCGTCGCGTGGATCGAGGTCGTCGCCGAGTACGCGGGGCAGACGGTCTACACGTCGGGTGCGTGGGATCAGGCGGGCGGCACCATCGAGGACGATCCGCAGCTGCGGACCTACGAGGCGAAGGCCGAGGACTACGCCGACGGCACGCAATTCCACCTGCTGCGCAACAACCACTGGGTGATCGACACCCGGATCCCGCCCCTGGGCCTGGTGCCCGATCTCGAGACGGATCCGGTCGGTGATCGCTACACGCTGCAGGGCGACGGGACCTGGCCCAACTTCGACGATCACACCTACGCGTTCGACGGCGCGCCGCGGATCGCCGACGCGACGCCGGGGGACACCACCGACGACGTGCTGAACGTCAGCGTGCGGCTGCGGTACCTCATCAACACGCCCGAGTACATCGAGTTCCTCGGCGGTGCGGCGGGCGAGGCGGGGCAGCACGTGGCCGAGCTGTTCGATCTCGCCGGGGGCGCGACGCCGGTGACGCTGGGCGAGCAGACACTCGCGATCCCGATCGTGAACTTCGGCGCCGAGGCGGGCACGAGCTCGGGCGGGAGCAGCAGCAGCGGCGGAAGCAGCTCGGGCGGGGTCGACACCAGCGCCGGCGCCACGACGACGACGACGGCCGACGGCAGCACCTCCGCGCCCGCCTCGACGAGCGGCGGATCCAGCAGCTCCGAGGGATCGACCGGGTCGCAGGCCGACGGCGGCGGTGGTGGCGGGTGTGGATGCGATGCGCGGGGACGTGGCGGGGCGCCCGGGCTCGCGCTGCTCTTCGCGATCTCGGCGCTCGGTCGGCGTCGCCGTCGCTGACGCTTCGATCTCAGCGCGCGGTCGCGGACGCCAGCCAGGTCGTGATCGCGTCGCGCAGCGCCCGGATCGTCCGGCGCTCGCCCTGCAGGGCGGCCAACGTCTCGCGCGCGAGGGCGATGCCGGCGTCCCGCTGCTGCCGCGCCACCAGCAGTCGCGCGCGCGCGAAGCCCAGGCGACCCTCGATGGCGGGGCTGCAGCCGGCGCGGGCGCATGTCGCCTGCACGCGCTCGGTGTCGGTCCACGCCGCGTCCAAGGCGATCGGGTCGGCGGGCTCGACGCTCGCCTCGGCCTGCTCGACGCTCGCCTCGGCGCGGCCGAGCAGCGGCGCGACCTCGAGCTCCGCGGTGGGCTGCGGCTGGACGACCATGATCGCCAGGGCGTCGTCGTACACCTCGCGCGCGCGATGCCAGCGTCGAGCCGCGACCAGGGCGTCCGCCTCGTTGACGAGGGCCCACGCCGTGTCGATGTGCGAGGCTCCGCGTCGCTGCTCGCACAGCCGTCGGGCGCGGCCGTAGGCGGCCAGCGCCGCGTCGTGGTGACCGCGGCGGGATCGGACCCGGCCCAGCGCGTTGAGGGGCTGGACCACGCGGCTGTTCTCGGGACCGAACTCCGCCTCGCGTCGGGTGACGGCCTCCACCAGGCGCGCCTCGGCGGCCGCATCGTCGCCGCGCTCCTCGTCGAGCGCGGCCTCGACGATGATCACGTCGGTCATGGAGGGGTGGTCGGCGCCCACCGAGCGCGCGTACCCGGCCCACGCCCGCTCGAGCGCCGCCGCGGCTTCCTCGTATCGACCGGCGCGCATCAACACCTCGCCCAGGGCGAGCCGGGTCGAGCTCGTCGCAGGGTGATCGGCGCCGTGGGTCTCGAGCTCGAGCGACTCGGCGCGTCGCAGCGCCGCCTCGGCCGCGTCGAGATCGCCGCGCGCCGCATGGACCCGGCCGACGCTGTCGTGCAGCGACATCGCCTCGAACACGCCGAGCTCGCCGAGCCGCTCGACGACCGCCTGCGTGCGCTGAGCCCAGGCGAGCGCGTCGAGGTGACGGCCGAGCTCGATGCCGATGTAGTAGACGAGCAGCGCGCCCGCCTCCGCGCGGACCTCGTCGGCGCCCGAGACCTCCGCCTCGAGGTAGGCGCGCTCGAACTCTGCGACGGTCTCGTGCGGGGCCGCGTCGCGGAAGCTGCGGATCCGTCCGGCCCGCAGCAGCGCCTCGGCGAGCAGGGCGCGCTCGCCCAGCGCGGTCGCCCGGTCGACGGCGTCGGTGGCCAGGCGCCAGCCCTCCTCGATCGATCCGCTCGACTCGAGGGCCCGGACGCGCGCGAGATCCCGACGCACCTCGGCGACGGCGACCGCCGCCTCCGGTGTGCCGCTGTGCTGCGCGCGGAGATCGAGGTGCGCGGGCTCGGTGCAGCGGACCAGCCGCGGCAGCCCGTATAGCGCGGTGAGGGCCTGCTCCGCGATCGCGGCGTCACCCTGCTCGAGCGCCGCGATGCTCTGGTCGAAGTGCGCCAGCGCCTCGTCGAGGCAGGCGTGCGCGGCGGCTCGGCGCGAGTCGTCGCGGAGCTGCGCGGCGTCGCAGGCGGTAGCGTGGGCCCGACGCCATGCCTCCGCGTAGGCGTCGAACCCGGTGCTGACGAGCTGGCCGGCGGTGGCGGCGTTCGGCGCGGAGCTCTCCGCCATCGCGCTCGTCAACGCGGTCCGGCGGGACGCGGTCCACACGCGGGCGACGCGGGCCTCGCCGTCCGGACACGGGTCGTCGGGGCGCGCGGCGATCCACGAGGCGCCGCCGATCGCGGCCACGATGCCGGTCACCGCGATCCATCGCGCCGCGCCGCGTCGCCGCTCGAGGACGTGCAGCAGTGCGTGCATGTCGGGGTGCCGCTCCTGCGGCGCGCCGCGCAGGCCCCGGGCGATGGCCGCGTCCACCGCCCGCGGGAGGCCCGAGGGGCGCGGCCGCACGTCGTGCTCGCCCGGCAGCGCGCCGTGCAGCGCCTCGTGCAGCGCGAGGCAGAACGCGTACTGATCCGCCGCGGGCCCCAGCGCTCGACCGGCGCGCTGCTCGGGGGCCATGTAGCGCGGCGTCCCGGCGCCGCGTGTCGTGCTCGTCTCGCCGTCCGCGGTGACGACCGCCGTCCCGGTCTCGCTGCCGAGCCGCGTGTTCACGGCGAGCCCGAAGTCCGTCACGCGCGCGCGGCCGTCCTCGCCGATGAGCACGTTGTCGGGCTTGAAGTCGCGGTGCACGAAGCCCTTGTCGTGCGCCGCCGCGAGTCCGCGACCGGCCTGCACGAACATCGCGACGATCTCCGACCACGGGCGCTCCTGCGCAGCCAGCCACGCCCGCAGCGTGCCGCCGGGCACGTACTCCATCGCGATGTAGACCTGCTCTGCGGTCGTGCCGACGTGGTGCACCGCCACCACGTTGGGGTGCACGAGGGCGGCCATCGCCCGCGCCTCGCGGAGCAAGAGATCGGTGTGGCGCTCGCTCGCTCGCCGCAGGCACAGCTTGATCGCGACCTGCCGATCGAGCGCCTCGTGGTGCGCGAGGTAGACCACGCCCATGCCGCCGCTGCCGAGCTCGCGGTCGATGACGAAGGTCCCGTCGACGACCGTGCCGCGCGGCAGCCGGCGCATCCGATCGAAGAACTCGTCGAGCTCGATGTCGGGCGCGTGGGCCAACGCCCGCAGCGCCGACGGGAGATCGACGGAGGCGTCGGACGGGGACTCGGACCACGTGGAGGTCACGGGATTGCGTCATGAGGGTCGCCCGACGCATGTCTCCTGTCTACGACGGGTGGCCACGACTCCTGTAGCCACCACGAATGCGCACGCGTGACACGAAAGCGGTTGCGCGACGCGATCGACCGGACTATCCCGGGCGGCGAGTCGACACCATGCGCACGTCCGCTTCGCTCCTCCTCGTCGCGATCGCCACCGCACCCCTCGCTTGCACCGAAGGCGAGGCGACCGACGACGATCGCGAGGACGCGACGAGCGACGAGTACGTCGACGCCGGCAAGGGGGACGGTCAGGCCCAGCCCAAGGTCAAGGCCTCGGGCATGACGCTGTGGGTCGACGCGAACGCCACGGTCGAGCGCCGCGACGGCCAGCTCGCGGTGGTGATCCACGGGCGCACCAGCAAGAACATCGCCGACGTCTTCAGCTGGGTGCCCGACGACGCCTTCGGCGAGGCGCTGCAGACCAGCGCGCGCAAGTTCGACGTGGTGCTGTTCGGCGACCACGAGGTCAACACGCTGCTGTCGGGCCTGCCGATCAACGTCGACATCAACACCAGCGTCGGCACGATCCGGAACTACCACGCGCGCATCACCGTGGCCCCGCGCTTCGCCCGGTTCGGCGGCGACAACGGCCTGTGGATCGACTCGGGTGTGCGCCCCGTGTTCATGCGCAACGCCGAGCCGACCCTCGCGTACCGCAGCCGCGTGCACACCGACGAGGTCGCCGAGGCGCTCACGGTCACGACGACCGATCACTCCGACCCGGCGGTGACGCGCGTCGACGACACGACCTGGTCGTTCGGCTGGACGTACCCCCAGCTGGCGCCGGTGTTGGATCCCACCGACGTCATCGAGTTCACCGCCGAGCTCCCCGACGACACGATCGAGAAGCACGCCGGGATCGACCTGCGCGTGGTCGATGTCCAGCTCACCACGCTCGACCCGTACGACACGTGGCCCACGCCCGGCTGCGACCCCGCCGTCTACGCGTGCATCGCCGCGACCCATCCGCAGCAGTCCGACCTCGGCCACTGCGGCGATTACCGCCCGGTGCAGCGCTGCGTCTACGCCGACGCGTGCGAGGTCGAGGGCCCGCAGCCGCTGGCGTTGTCGTCGATCGACGCGACGCCGCTCGTGGCTGCGCGCGACGCCTACGTCGCGGGCTGCGACGCCGGCGGCAACGGCCAGTGGTGCAGCATGGGCGACGCGACCGCGTACACCGTGCCCGGCTGCCCCGACGAGACCCTCACGATGGAGCGCCTCGCCGAGCTCGTCGCGGCCGAGCGCCAGGGCTTCCCGAGCAGCGGTGGGACGCACCTCATCAACGCCCAGCTCGACGATCTCCCGGCGTTCGCCACGGGCTACTCGGCCGGGGGGCCGGCGTGGCGCGAGGCCCTCGCGGGCTTCGCCGGCAGCGGTCACGTCGAGGCCTACTACGTGACCAGCGAGGTCCCGTGCCACAACTGCACCGACTTCGCAGACACGTACGTGCTGTTCTACTCGCTGGTGAACCGCGTGATCGCGTTCGACGCGGGCCACGGCTTCGACTCGTGATGGTCCACGCGCTGCTGTCCCGGGCTGGCTGGTCTGCGGCTTCGCGACGATGACCCACCAGCCCGAAGGCCAGGCCACGTCCCGTGGTCGAGCCGAGGTCGCCCGTCGCGCAGACCACGACGCCCGCGCTCAGCTCCCTCCGGACAGTCCATTCCCCGGCCATCCCGGCCCGACCACTGGCATCGGCGCTCGTCTGGCGCGTACAATCGAACGTGCGATGTCCGTGCACCGAGCGCGCGTCTTCAATGGTCGCCTGACCCTCGACGAGCCGAGCGACCTGCCCGATGGGACCGAGGTCGACGTGTTCGTCCTCGCAGACGGCGAGCTGCACGACGACGACGAACTCGACGCGGATGATCGTGCGCGGCTCCACGAGGCGATCCTCGCCTCGCGCGAGGAGATCCGGCTGGGGTTGGGAATCCCAGCCGCCCAGATCCTCGACGAACTGCGGCGCCCGGGCGGATGACGACGCTGTTGATCTCGCCTCGCGCGCGGGAACACATCGCGGCGGTCGATCAATGGTGGCGTGCGAACCGATTGGGTGCGCCCGAGTTGTTCGTCAGCGCCCTCGAGGTTGCGTTCGAGCGTCTCGCGGCGAATCCGTTCGCCGGTCCGCGATACCTCGGCTTGGCGGCCGTGCCGGTCGGCAGTGTCGAGCTCCGGCGGATCCTCATCCGTCGCTGCCGCTATCACATCTACTACCACTTCGATCCCGAGCTCGATCGCGTGGAGGTGCTCGCGGTCTGGCATACCTCGCGGGGGCGTGGGCCACGACTGGGCTGACTCTCGGCACGCCCGTCAGCGGCGGCGCCACCACGCACCCAGCTGGATCGCCTCCGCGAGCGCGAGCGCGATCGGTGACGCGAGCGGCCCCAGCCACGCCGCGCCGATGCCCAGCATCGCGACGCGCACCACCAGCCCCGAGACGTCCCACACCACGACGCCGTTCGGGTCCTTCGCGATGCGGATCTGCCGGCCCACGGTGTTCGCCAGCCGCAGCGCCGCGAACGGGGCACTGGCGAGCACGAGGCCGTCGATGTGCTCGGCGACCGACCAGCCCACCGCGCCGTCGATGATCGCGGCGACCGGCGCCCACGCGAGCACGCCGGCCATCGCCGCGACGCCGAGGCCCGCGACGGCGCCGGCGATCACGGCCCAGCGCTTCAATCGACCGGCATCGGTGGCGCCGCCGCGGCCGCCGACGCGAAGCGCCAGGATCGTCGCGCCGGCGGTGGGCACCGCGAGGATCGCGTTGACGAACATGTACGCGTAGCTGAGCAGGGCGAACTCGCCGTCGCCGAGGACGTAGATCGACAGCAGCGAGTCGACGAGCCCGAGGTTCACGTAGATCAGCGTGTCGACGTACAGCGCGAGGCTCGGCTTGGCGGGGACGACGGGGCCGTCGTCGGTGTCGCCCGTGCGGGTCGCGACGGTCCACAGCAGCGCGGTCGCGATCACCATGCCGGTGGTGAGGCCGCCCGCCGCGCCCATCGCCAGCGCGCCGCCGGACGCCGCCGCCCACAGCGTGCCGCCGATCGTGCCGAAGAGCGGGATCCAGTCGAGCACGACGCCGCGCTTCTCGTGGCCGTGGCGCTCGGCGAGCGCGCGAACGGCCGCGCCGTACGCCGCCACCGTCACGCACGCGACGAAGGTGAGGCCCTCGGGGGTCCACCACATCGCGACCGGGATCACCACGCCGAGCGTCGCGATCGAGGCCAGCGCGACCACGGTGCAGGCGCCCATGCCGGTGCGCAGCAACGCGGTGGCGCTCGGGCCCGGCGGCAGCGGGATCCACCGCGACCGCAGCAGCGCCAGGGTGAAGTTGCGCGCCGCACCGACGACGACCACGCCGCGGAAGAACAGATCGGCCGTGGCGCTCGCCTGCAGGTGCTGCGCGATCACCAGCTCGCGGAGCATGCCGAGCAGCAACGTGCCCGCGGACAGCACCGCCATCCACAGGAACGTCGCCCGCGCAGCGCTCATGCCGGCCGCTCGACGGGGGCGAGCCACTCGGCGGGCACGTCGGGCGACGCGAGCCGACCCTTCAGGTGGAGCATCCGCGCGGTGACCAGGGCGAACGCCTCGAGCAGCGGGCGCACCGCGGCCGCGCCCTCGATCGCGCGCAGCGATCGATAGGCGGCGTCGAACGACGACATGCCGCGGGGATCGTGCTGCGTGCGCACGGTCCAGAAGGTCGGCTCGCCCGCGGGCAGGGCGACGCACGGCAGCTCGCGCACGAACGGCGCGCGTCGACCCATGCGCGAGCACTGGTGCCACGTGCCGTCGAGGACGACGAAGCCGCGGCGGATCCCAGGAGGTGGCGGCGGCAAGGTGTCGTCGAGGTCGGGCGCGCCCTCGCGCGGGAACAGCACACACCACTGCGTGTCATCGCCCTGCAGCGCGCTGGGATCGAAGGCCGGCTCGCGCATGCCATACGGGACGATGGGCGTGCCCTCGACCATCCGTGCGAACACCCGGGCGGTGTTGGTCGGTTTGTGGATCTCGTCGACGTGCTGCACGAACGCGATGCGGGTCGCGAACGCCAGGCGGGGCAGTCGATCGCAGACGCAGCCGTCCGGCGGCAGGCCACAGCCCGAGCAACGGGGCGTGCGTTTCTTGCGGCCTCCCACGGCGAGAAGGGTAGGGGGTGGCCCAGCCCAGGGCAATCACGCTCGGGCCCGCGCGTGGCATGATGCGCGAGGTGTCCGCGTCCTCGTCGCCCCCCGGAGGTGATGCCGCCCGCTCGGGCGCAGCCCTCGACGCGACGATCGACGCGACCAACGCGAGCGCGAGCTCCGCCACGCTGGCGGTCGACAGCCACGAGGCCGTCGCCCGCGGGGCCCAGGTCGGGCGCTACGTGATCCTCGATCGCATCGGCGTGGGCGCGATGGGCCTGGTCTACGCCGCGTTCGATCCGGCGCTCGACCGCAAGATCGCGCTCAAGCTGCTGCGTCCGCGGGTCGGCGGCGATCGGCCCGAGGAGGCGTCCGTCCGGCTCGCCCGCGAGGCGCGGGCGATGGCGCGGCTCGATCACCCGAACGTCGTCACCGTCCACGACGTCGGCACCTTCGACGGCCAGGTGTTCGTGGCCATGGAGTTCATCGAGGGCACGACGCTGCGCCAGTGGATGCAGTCGCCGCGGACGTGGCGAGAGATCGTCGCGGTGTTCCTCGCCGCGGGCGAGGGGCTCGCCGCGGCGCACGAGGTCGGGATGGTCCACCGCGACTTCAAGCCCGACAACGTGATGGTCTCGCCGGGCACCGACGCGACGCCGCGCGTGCGCGTGCTCGACTTCGGCCTGGCGCACCAGCCGGGGGAGCCCGGCATGATGGGCAGCCGCGAGGACGTCCCGCTCGACGATCCGGTGGGGCGCGTGATCTCGGACTCGTCGGTGCTGGAGCACGACCTGACGAAGACCGGCGCGCTGCTCGGGACTCCGGGCTACATGTCGCCGGAGCAGTTCGAGGGCGCGCCCGCGAGCGCTGCGAGCGATCAGTTCGCGTTCTGCGTGGCGCTGCACGAGGCGCTGTTCGGGCAGCTGCCGTTCGCGGGGGACAGCGTGCCGGCGCTCGCGGCCGCGGTCGCGGACGGCCGCCGTCGGCCGGTACCGGCGGGGATCCGGCTGCCGCGGGCGCTCGTCGCCGCGATCGATCGCGGCCTGGCGACCCAGGCCCACCAGCGATGGCCGCGGATGCGCGCGCTGCTCGAGCGGTTGCGTCGCATCTCGGCCGGCCGTCGTCGCGGCGAGCTCGCGGTGCTGGGCGTCGTGGCGCTCGGCTGTGCCGGGGCGATCTACGCCGCCAGCCGCACACCGCCGCCATGTCCGATCGCGAACGAGGCCGTCGCCGGGATCTGGGATCCCCCGCGGCGCGAGCAGATCCTCGCGGGCCTGCGCGCGACCGGGCTGGCCTACGCCGAGGACAGCGCGCAGTTCCTCGTCGCGCGCGTCGACCCATGGGTCGATGCGTGGTTGGCCGCGCGCGTCGACGCCTGCGAGGCGACCCACGTCCGCCACGAGCAGTCCGAACAGGTCCTCGACCGCCGCATGCAGTGCCTCGATCGGCGGCTGGGCGACCTCGCGGGCACGCTCGACGTGATCGCGGCGGGCGAGGCCGGGGTCATCGCACAGGTCCCCGACCTCGTGCGGACGCTCGGCGATCTCGAGCGCTGCAGCGACGTCGAGGCCCTCGCCGCCGTCGTGCCACCCCCCGACGACGCCGACGCGCGCGCACACGACGAGCGCATCGTCGCGGCGATCTCGCGGGCCTACGCGACGTGGATCAGCGGCGACAGCCCAGGGGCGCTGGCGCAGCTCGACGGCCTCCGCGACGAGGCGGTCGCGCTGGGATACCGGCCGACGCTCGCGCTGCTCGAGCACCGACGTGCGGAGGCGCTGTGGTCGCTCGATCGCCCCGACGAGGCCCGCGCGGCCGCGATGGAGGCGGTTTGGCTCGCGCACGCGGCGGGCGACCGCTTCGAAGAGGCCGCCTCGAGCATCGAGCTGGTCGAGATCCTCGCCGAGTCGCGGCGCTTCGACGAGGCCGATCTGTGGACTCGGCACGCGGGCGCCGACCTCGAGCGCAACGCTGGGGTGCCCGAGCTGCAGTGGCAGTTCTCGACCGCGATGGGACGGCTCGCGATGGTCCGCGAGCGCTTCGGGGAGGCGCGCACCCACTTCGAGCGGGCGCACGCGCTCTGCGTCGAGTCCGCGGGCGACGAGGCGTGCCTCGCCCTGCTCGGCCGGCTCGGTCAGGTCGAGCACGCTGCGGGCAACTACGAGGCGGCGCTGGCCATCCACCGCGAGGTGCTCGCGGCCGAGCGCGCTGCCCTCGGCTCCTCGCATCCCAGCGTGGGCGCGAGCCTCAACAACCTCGGGATCCTGCTGCGCGCCCTCGGGCGCCTCGACGAGGCGCTGGTGTGCTTCGACGAAGCGGAGGCGATCTATGCGGCGATCGATCCCGAGCACCCGATCCTCGCGCGCCTGGCGAACAACCGCGCGGTCGTCCACCTGTATCGCCACGAGTTCGCCAAGGCCGAGCGGGACTTCACCGCCGCGTTCGAGGGCATGCGCGATCAACTCGGCGCCGATCACCCCCTGTTGCCGGGCATCGAGGGCAACGTCGCGATGGCGATCTTCGCCCAGGGGCGCCACGACGAGGCCCTCGCGATCCATCGCCGCGTGCTCGCCCAGAACCTCGCGATCTACGGCGAGGACAACCTCGACGTCGCCGATACCCACGCCAACATCGGCGACGTTCTGAGCGAGCTCGCGCGCTGGGACGAGGCCGAGGCCGAGTACGCCCACGCGCTCGGGATCCGCGAGCGCATGCTCGGCGCGAACCACGGCGACACGGCGCGCGCCCGCTGCAACGTCGGCGCGACGCTCCAGGCCCGCGGGAGATCGGCCGAGGCCCTGGTCGCGTTCGAGGCGTGTCACACCGGGTTCGTCGCGGCGTTCGGCGCCGAGGATGCCCAGGTCGCGAACCCCGAGCTCGGCCGCGGTGAGGCCGAGTTCGCGCTCGGCCGCACGGCCGAGGGCGTCGCGAGGCTCGAGCACGCGCTCGTGCTGGCCGGGGACGGCGACCCGATGCTGCGGGCGCAGATCCGCTTCGCGCTGGGCCGGGCGCAGGCGGAGCTCGGTCGATCGACCGAGGCGCGCGACCACGTCGATGCGGCCGCGCGCGCCTTCGCCGAGGTGGGCGGCAACTGGTCCGACGACGCCCGCGCCGCGGCGACGTGGCTGCGGACGCACCGCGGCTGACGGCGCTCACGCGGCGGTCGACGGGTCCTGCGCGCGGCACCGGGCCAGCGTGAAGGTGCCTGCGACGCCACACCAGTACAGGTAGCCGAACAGCAGCGACAGCAAGCCCACCGCGCCCGCTCCACCCTCGACGGCCGCGGCGATCTTCGAGCCGACGTAGTAGACCAGCAACGCCACCGCACAGGCGCGACTGCGCCGGGAGACTCCGAACCCGAGGCCGAGGACCAGGGCGACGTCGACGAGCAGCCAGGCGTCGACGTCCGCGAGGCGAGGATCTCGGGCGCCGGCGAAGACCGCGAGCATCGCCACGAGCATGAGGCCGCCTTGCACGGTGGCCGCGATCCAGGCCCGACGCACCTGCCGCAACGCGGCCATGCGAACGATCGAGGGATGGTCGGCCGTTTGCGTGGCGACACCCTCCAGGTGGATTCGCTGAGCCAGGGCGTTCGCGGGGTCGTGCGGGGCGGCGTTCATGGGGACCAGCGGTAGTGCGCCGGAGCTGCCAATCGATCCCGCGACATCGTCCGGCGGCAGGCCCGGACGCTCGAGGCACGCTCACCGCCGTGGAACTCCCGCGGGGTGCCGTTGTCCCAACCCGCGGAGCGCAGCCATGAAGCGCGTCGAGTTGCCGATCCTCGGACCGTGCCCCCGCGTCGAGGATGCGATCCGCGTCGCACCCGATCTCCTGTGGTGCGAGAGCTGTCGCAAGCACATCCACGACGTGTCCGCGATGACCGAACCCGATGCCCGCCGCTTCCTCGCCGGCCTCGGTGAGCGGAGTGCGTGTGCGCGCTACCGGGTCGATGCGGCGGCGACGATCCAGTTCGCCGCCGTCCGGGCCAGGATACCGCTCGCCGCTGTGCTCGCGGTCGCGACCGCCTGCGCTGGTTGGCTCCCCACCGCCGAGAGCTCGCGATGTTTCGATCCTGGCGGTGCCGACATGGACTGCGCCACCTCGCCGACGCGCTCAGCGTCGGCGCCTTGGCACCCGGATGCGCCGGTACCGGAATCCGCGCCGCTCGAGGAGCCGAGTCCGCCGACGCCCCAAGCACCGAGCCCACCGACGCCCGAGCCATCCGTTGCGCCGCGTCCTTCCTCGGTCGAGCCGGAGTTCGATGCGGACTCGCTCGTCGAGTCCATGATCGGTGAGCGCTCGTCGGGACCAACGGCGTGCTGCGAGGGCGGCCTCATCTGCCAACGTTACTGTGCCCCCGGGGAGGCGCCCATCGGTCTGCTCTGACCCTCCGGCGTTGGATCAGTGCAGATCCGCCAGGTCCGCCATCGCGGCGCGCACGGCCTCGCGGGCCTCGGGCGGGAAGATCGCCCGGTAGTGGACGAAGGCCTCGCGCGACAGGCCGTGCAGCACGGGTGAGGCATCGAGCAGCCGCTCGAGGCGGGCGCCGCTGCGGACCATCAGCGCCTCGTCTTCGATGTACGCGTCGATCTCGATGCGATCGATCGAGCCGAGCTCGGTCGGCACGCCGCTCGCGGTGAGCACCTCGTGGAGCCGCGTCGCAGCGAGCTGCGGCGAGACGCCGCGGTGCAGTCGCAGTGTCTTGAAGAGCCGACGCTCGCGCAGCCGCCGGGCCAGCACGGCGAGCTGCGGATCGCTCGAGTCGCACCACGCCCGCAGCGCCGACTCGAGCGCGTGGTCGTCGAGGTCGAGGTACGCGCGCGTGTCGATCGTGCCGCCCGCGAGCAGCACGGCGAGCGGCGCGGGCGTGCCCGGCTGCGGCCCCAGTGCGGCCAGCCGCGCGAACAGGGCCCGCAGCACCGCCTCGGCCGCGCGCACCGCCTTGTGCAGGTACACCTGGCGATACATGTACAGCCGCGCGAGGAAGAAGCCCTCGACGGCCGTGAGGCCCTTCTCGCCGTCGACCGTGAGCGACGCGGCGTGGGCCCCGGGGCGGACGTCGAGGCGCAGCGATCCGAGCAGCCAGTCGAGATCGAGCAGGCCGTAGCGCACGCCCGTCATGTGCGAGTCACGGAGCAGGTAGTCGCAGCGATCGACGTCGAAGGTGCCCGACACCGCGCGGGCGAGGTGGGGCACCGGGTGCTCGCCGTGGATCAACCGCTCGACGACGGCCGGCGCCTGGGGATCGATCGAGCGCAGCACCTGGTGCACCTCGGTGTCGGGATCGAGGAGGATCCGCGAGGTCCACTCCTCGTGGGCGAGCGCGCCGGGCAGCACCGCCTCGAACGTGTGGCTGTAGGGTCCGTGGCCGAGGTCGTGCAGCAGCGCGGCCGCGAGCGCGACCCGGGCATGATCGTCGTCGACGCGATCGGCCGGGGTGAGGTCGCCCTCGAAGCGACCCACCCGCTGCAGGTAGCGCTTCATGACGTGGGCCGAGCCGATCGCGTGGGCGAAGCGGGAGTGCTCGGCGCCGGGGAACGCCAGCGACGCCGCGCCCAGGGCCCGGATCCGGCGCAACCGCTGCACCTCGGGCGTGTCGAGCAGGCGCAGGACGATCGCCTCGACCGGGCCTTCGAACGCGATCAGGCCGTGGACGGGATCGCGGAGAATCACGGGCCCATGACTACCGTGGGGCCGAGGCCCGAGGCAATGGCCCGGCGTCGACGGGGCCGTGCACCCCGCGCCTCGCACGGCTGCGCGCGATTCGGCGATCGTCGCGGGGTGTCCGGCCGATCCCAGGATCGACCGAGGGCGATGACGCGGCGCGACGCGGCGAGCGAACGACGTTCCTCGACCACGACGACGTTGCGCGGCGCTGCGCTTGTCGCCGGCGACGGCGCGCCGCTATCGTCTCGTCCCCACCCTCGAGGAGCAGACGAAGCATGACCGAGACCATCCATCGACCCGGGCAATTCGTGTGGCGCGAGATCCTGACGCCGGACACCGAGCAGAGCGTGCGCTTCTACGGTGAGGTGCTCGGTTGGAAGACCGAGACCGCGACCATGGCGAACGGCGAGACGTACGTCATGTTCAAGGTCGGCGAGACGCCGGTCGGCGGCTGCATGAAGCTGCCGATGGCCGGTATCCCGCCGCACTGGGCGCTGTACGTGTCGACGACCGACGTCGACGCGAGCGTGCGGGCAGCGACCGCGGCCGGCGGGCAGGTCGTCGCGGGTCCGATGACCATCCCGGGGATGGGGCAGTTCGCGACGCTGCTCGATCCGCAGGGCGCCGCGATCAGCGTCTGGCGCGGCGAGGCCGGCGACGGCGCGCGCGCGGCCGATCATCGCCCCGGCGTCGGTGAGTTCTGCTGGGAGCAGCTCAACACCACCGACGTGAAGGCCGCCGCCAACTTCTACGGCAAGCTGTTCGGCTGGGCCGACGCCCCGTTCGCCGGCGGCAGCGGCATGGACGTCTTCTCCGCTGGTGATGTCCAGGTCGCCTCGCGGATGCAGGCGCCCCCCGGCGCCCCGGCGCACTGGCTCACCTACGTCATCGTCGACTCGCTCTCGGCCGCGAACGGCCGCGCCGAGAAGCAGGGCGGCAAGGTGATGGTCGCGAAGATCGACATCCCGACCGTCGGTGCGATCAGCGTCGTGCAGGACAACGTCGGCGCGGTGATCGGGCTGTTCGAGGTGCCGAAGAACTGATCGGCACGATCGGTGTGTGATCGATGACCCCGGCCGCGGTGACGCGGTCGGGGTCGCGTCGGTCGCGTGCTCGCAGCCCAGCACGGACCCAGGTTCTGCGATGGACGCGGTAAGGGCGTTGGCGGAGGGATCACTCGCGCGGCTCACTCGCCGGGCCGCAGAGAGCCGCGGTCGGCGGTCCAGCCGATGATGCAGTCGAGGCCGGCGATCGGATCGCACGCGGACTCGATGCAACAGCGCGTCCACGCGTCCTCGTCTGCGCCGTCGTCGAGCGCGGCGCAGACCTGGTTCACGCGCGGATTCGGGATCGCCCGCGCGACGTGGCCGCTCGCATCGTCGACGACCGTGCAGCCAGGACCAACGCCGAACTCGAACTGCAGCTCCTCAGCCGCAACGCCGTCCTCGAGGTCGGCCGGCAACAGATCGCCGTCCGGGAACACACCGTCGCGCCAGTCGTGGACGACGAGGTCGAGGATGCCGCCGGCCTGCGGCTCGAACGGGGCCTCGACGTCGTGCTCGGTCA
>LNFM01000789.1_pt1 | contig 84122 bp, 82 predicted proteins | sample 596031 | NCBI WGS metagenome assembly LNFM01 (sample SAMN04254537, study PRJNA301005) | activated carbon metagenome | isolation source: dual media filters at the Ann Arbor, Michigan drinking water treatment plant | place: USA: Ann Arbor | reverse complement strand
AGGCACTGGAACGACCACATGCAGGACCAGACCGAGGCACGGACCGAGGGCCAGCCCCTCATCAAGCCCTCTTCCACCGACCATCCGCTTTATCAGCAGATCGTCGACGCCTGCCGGACGGTCTTTGACCCGGAGATTCCGGTCAACATCTTCGACCTTGGCCTCGTCTACACGATCGAGATCGGCAAAGAGAACGAGGTCGAGATCACCATGACCCTAACCGCCCCGGGCTGCCCGGTGGCTGGCGAAATGCCCGGCTGGGTCGCCAATGCGGTCGAACCGCTGCCTGGGGTCAAGCAGGTCGACGTCAGCATGACCTTCGACCCGCCCTGGGGCATGGAGATGATGTCCGACGAAGCCCGTCTGGAACTTGGGTTCATGTAGGCAAGCGTTTAAGCTTGCCTTCAGACCATGCAAGTATCTTTGCCTGCCATCCGATACGCAAGCCTTTAAGCTTGCCAACTAGAAACGCAAGCCTTATAGGTTGCGTATGGAACGCAGTGCAGCAGTCTTGACTGGAGATTTGATTGCTTCGACCCAAGCGGGCCAGGCAGCAACTGATGCAACGATTGCTCTCATAGAGACCGTCGCGAAGGCAGAAAGCGAAATGGGTCGCGCCGACGTCCGCTTCACTCGGTTTCGTGGAGACGGCTGGCAAATCTATTGTAGCGACCCGACCAGGGTATTCCGGCTGACAGTAATGGTCCTGGCAACCTTACAAAGCCGCCTCGACCTTCCAAAGACACGAGTATCGGCGGCAACCGGCTCGGTCGCTTTTCTCCCGGAAGCCGGATTGGCAAGCGCAAGCGGGCAGGTCTTTTCGATGTCAGGGCAAGCCTTAGACGCAATGACGACACAGCGCCTGGTCTTTCAGGCAGACGAACACGGATGGCCCTGGAAACACGCACTCTTCTCCTACCTCGAATGGCAGTCCGCCAGATGGTCGCCAGAACAGGCGGAAGCCGTTGCCATTGCCTTCAGCCATGCACCGCCAAGACCAAGGGCTGTCTCTGAAACTTTGGGAATCAGTCGACAGGCTGGATCAGCACGACTGCTGGGCGCCGGATTCGGCCCCCTCTCGGACACGGAACACTCATTTCGCTCTGTCCCGGTGAACACCCCATGACCGAAACCTTCATCGCCCTCCTCCTCGCCCATTCCCTCGCGGATTTCGTGTTCCAGACCAACTGGATGGTCGCGAACAAGCGCAACCCGCTGGCGCTGGGCCTGCATCTGGCCGTCGTCTACGCCATGGCAGTCGCCACGACCGGATCGCTGCACCTTGCCTTGCTTGTCCTTGCCCTTGCCCACATCGCGATCGACGTCGGCAAGCTGGTGCTGACCTCGGTCTGGAAGACCTCGGGCGGCCTGGCACCCTTCCTGATCGACCAGGCCCTGCACCTCGCCACCCTGATCGCCCTCGCCCTCTGGCTGCCCGATCTCTGGGCCCAAGGGCTCTGGGCACCCGGCGCCATCGTGACCGGGGACGACAGCGGCATCCTCGGCACCGGCCTATGGTCCGAAGAAGCACCACTTCCCATCAGCCAGCTTCCCACGCTTATGGTCGTGGTGACCGGCTTCATCCTCGCCACGCGCGCGGGTGGGTTTGCCGTCGGCCTGCTCATGCAGCCCTTCGCCGCCAGCCTGCCCGCCGAAACCGCCGCCGAAGGTCTTCCCGGCGCGGGTCGCGTGATCGGGCTTCTGGAGCGTGGCCTGATCTTCGTCCTCGTCCTCATCGGCCAGCCGCAGGGCGTGGGCCTCCTGATGGCCGCCAAGTCGATCCTGCGCTACGGCGCGTTGAAAGAGGACCGGGCGCTGTCGGAATACGTCATCATCGGCACGCTCGCCTCGTTCGGCTGGGCCCTTCTTGCCGCCTATGCGACGCTTGCAGGCCTTGCTGTACTGCCACCGCTTGGAATCCTGACGCAGACACCTTAAGTTACCGCCAAAGGAGCCCGCTCATGTTCGGCATTCCCGGCAAAGCCGCCGTCACCCTGACCCCCGCTGCAACCGGCCAGATCGCCCGGCTGATGACGCGTGAAGGCAGCCAAGGCCTGCGGATCGGCGTCAAGAAGGGTGGCTGCGCGGGCATGGAATACACCATGGAATACGTCAGTTCGGTCAACCCGCTGGACGAAGTGGTGGAACAGGACGGTGCCCGGGTGATGATTGCCCCGATGGCACAAATGTTCCTGATCGGCACCGAAATCGACTATGAGGTCGGCCTTGTCGAAAGCGGCTTCAAGTTCCGCAACCCCAACGTGGTCGAGGCGTGCGGCTGCGGCGAATCGATCAAGTTCCGCGACGCCCCCGGCGCCTGACATCCGTTACTCCCGCCTGACCCAGGGGCAACAAACGGACTGTTGCCGATCTGCTGTCTTTTCCTTTCCCGGCATACACGCTACGCGTGTCTGGACTGCACAGGGGAACGACCGATGAAGAAACTCGCTGCCGGTAACTGGAAGATGAATGGCACCCTGGCCTCGCTGGCCGAAGTGACCGCCCTTCTGGACGCCCATCCCGACCCGGCTTGCGAGATGCTTCTCTGCCCGCCCGCGACCCTGATCGCCGCGATGGCAACCGCCGCCCGCGGCACGGCGCTGATGGTCGGCGCGCAGGACTGCCATCCGAAACCGATGGGCGCGCATACCGGTGACATCTCGGTCGCCATGCTGCGCGATGCGGGCGCGACCCACGTGATCGTCGGCCATTCCGAACGCCGCACAGATCACGGCGAAACCAACGACCTCGTGCGGGCCAAGGCAGAGGCTGCCGTCGATGCAGGCCTGACCGCCATCGTCTGCATCGGCGAGACCGAGGCCGAACGCGACGCCGGGCGCACGCTGGACGTGATCGGCTCGCAGATCGACGGCTCCATTCCGGGCGGTGCGACGGCCAACACCATTGTCATCGCCTATGAGCCGGTCTGGGCCATCGGCACTGGCCGCACTCCGACCCTCTCCGAAATCGCCGAAGTCCATAGTTTCCTGCGCGGTCGCCTGCGCGGTCTGATCGGGACCGAAGCCGAGGCTGTGCGCATCCTCTACGGCGGCTCGGTCAAGCCGTCGAACGCCATCGACATCTTTGCCGTGCCGCATGTCGACGGTGCCCTGGTCGGCGGCGCAAGCCTGAAGGCCGCTGATTTCGGCGCAATCGTCGCGGCGCTCGCTGCCGCCTGACGACATCCCCTGTCGCGGATGGATCAGCCCATCCGGGCCAGGATGCCTAGCTTGCGTGCATGACAGACATTTCCCCCGCTGCGCGACGGTCACTTCTGACCGCCAACCTGATCTGCCTGGCCTCGATGGTGGTCTGGGCCGCAGGCCTGCCCGCGGCTGACCTGATCATCGCGCATATGCCGCCCATCGCGCTGACCGCCGCACGCACCACGCTGGCGGCGCTGGTGCTGTTGCCGCTCTGGATCGTGGCCGAGGGCGTTGAAACCGTGCTCCGGGCCAACTGGACACGGGGCGCCTGGGTCGGCTTCGTGACCCTGGGCCTTGCCTCGTTCTTCGTCATCATTGCCTTGCAGTTCAATGATCCGGTCACGGTGGCCATCGTCTCGGCGGCGATGCCCGTGGTCGGCATTCTTCTGGAATGCCTCGCCGACAAGCGCCCCTTCACCCGGGCGCTGGCCATCGGGCTTGTCCTGTCCCTTCTGGGCGGCCTGATCGCCGTCAGCGGTGCCGAGGGCGAGGTCGACTTTGGCATCGGCGTGCTTGCCGCCCTCGCCTCGGTCATCCTCTACACCTGGGGGTCGCGGGAAACGGTGAAGGCCCTTCCCGAACTGTCCGCACTTGGCCGCGTCGCGATTACGGTCACCGGCAGCGCTGTTGTTGCCCTGATCGTGGCGGTCGCTGACGGGATCCTGCGAGGCAATTGGCCGGACTGGGCTGACATCGGCCTGCCCGAGTTCACCGGTCTTGCGATCTTTGGCATCGGCTCGATGGCGATCAGCCAGCTTCTGTGGATCATTTCCGTCGGCCGGATCGGGATCGGTGCCGCCTCGATGCACATGAACGCGGTGCCCTTCTACGTCATGCTGATGGTGTTCATCCTCGGCGGCCCATGGAACTGGGCCCAGACGGTCGGCGCGGCGATCGTGGTCACCGGCGCACTGATCGCCCAAGGCCTGATCGGACCGGCCCCTGCCCACCGGAGGACGTGATGCAATCCCTGCAGCAATCCCCGAAGGACCCCGCCTTCGTCCAGGACCCCTACCCATTCTACGAACGCGCGCGCACAGCCGGTCCCTTTTTCCGTTGGGACGATTACGGCCTGATCTGTACCGGCAACGCCGCCGCCGTGAACGCCATTTTCCGCGACCGCCGCTTCGGGCGCGAGCCGGTCGAGCCGCTGAACATCCCGCCCCATCTCGCCCCGTTCTACGCGGTCGAGGCGCATTCGATGCTCGAACTCGAACCGCCGCGCCACACGCGCCTCCGCAATCTCGTCCTGCGCGCCTTCACCTCGCGCCGCATTGCGGGCCTCGCCCCCGACATTGCGGCGCTGGCGACCGAACTGGCCGAAGCCTGCCCGCCGGGCGAGTTCGACCTCCTGAAGACCTTTGCCCAACCCCTCCCCGTCCGCATCATCGCCCGCCTACTCGGCGTGCCCGAAGCCATGGCGCCCGACCTTCTTTCCTGGTCGAATGCGATGGTCGGGATGTACATGGCCGGCCGCACTCGCGCGATGGAGGACAGGGCCGTCGCCGCGACCGAGGCTTTCGTCAGCTTCCTGAGGGCCTACGTCGAAGAGCGCCGCGCCCGCCCGGCTGACGACCTCATCACCCAGCTTATCGCCGCCGAGATGGAGGGCGAGAAGCTTACGACCGACGAGTTGATCACGACCTGCATCCTCCTCCTCAACGCCGGGCACGAGGCGACCGTCCACACCATCGGCAACGGCGTCAAAACCATTCTGGAAACCGGCACACCCCTCACCGCCCTCGCCCCGGAGAGCGTCGAGTCGACGGTCGAGGAAATTCTCCGCTACGATCCCGCGCTGCACATGTTTACCCGGCACGCCTACGAGGATGTCGAGGTCATGGGCCACACCTTCCACCGCGGCGACCAGGTCGCCCTGCTCCTCGCCGCCGCAAACCGTGATCCCGGCCTATGGGAGGCGCCGGACCAGTTTCACCCCTCACGCCCGGTGAAACCGCATGCCAGCTTCGGCGCCGGCCTCCACTTCTGTGTCGGCGCACCCCTGGCCCGGCTGGAACTGCAGGTCGCCCTGCCGATCCTGTTCCAGCACCATCCGACCCTCCGCCTCGCAGCGCCCCCGGCCTATGCCGACGTCTACCACTTTCACGGCCTCAGCGCACTGCGCGTAGCCAGCTGACTGCCCTTGCCCAAATACTCCGGGGGTTTGGGGGCAGCGCCCCCATCACCCGAGGAGGAGGCGAAGGCCGACGACGAGACAAAAGCCTCGCGCGTCAGCGCTCAATCTGAAAACCGCCCGTCACAAGGGCAGCACGGTCGTCGACTTGATCTCTTCCATGCTCAGAAGCGCCGTCACGTTGTAGATCCGCACTTCCGAAATCAGCGCCTGATAGAACGTGTCGTAGGCCCGCGCGTTTTTCACCCGCACCTTCAGGATATAGTCGATGTCCCCCGCCAGCCGATGCGCCTCCAGCACCTCCGGCCGCTCCCGCAATGCCTTCAGGAACTTGCGCTGCCACTCCGCCTCATGCTCGCTTGTCCGGATCAGCACGAAGAAACAAGCCTCCAAGCCCAAAGCCTCCGGGTCCAGGATCGCCGTCGTCCGGGTGATCACCCCCTGCTCGCGCATCCGGCGGATCCGGTTCCAGACCGGCGTCTTCGATGACCCCACTTTCCGGGCGATTTCGTCCAGGGACTGCTCGGCATCCCCCTGCAGTTCCGACAGGATTTTCCGATCCAGATCGTCCAGCGCGGCGCTCATTCCTGAATATCCCTCTTTCCCGGAACACCGGTTCCCTCTTGGCGCAGTATCGGAACAAGCATCCTTATCTGCAAGGCCCCATGGCCTGCATTCGGGAAAATGTCCTATATTGGACGGTGAAATCCCGGGAATATCGCCATGAGCCGCCGCTTCACCCCCAAGGTCGTCACCGCCAACCGCCTGCGCGAAGGCGATGTGGTGTATCTCACGACCGATGACCGCTGGTCGCCCCTCCACCACGAGGCAGAGCTGATCGAAGATGAGGCCCACGCCCAGATGCGGCTTCTGCACGCCGCAGCGCAAAAGCTGAGCATCGTCGGCGCTTACCTCGCTGATGCCAAGCCCGGCCCGAACGGCCCCGAGCCGACCCATTTCCGCGAGGAATTCCGCACCCGCGGCCCGTCGAACTACAACCACGGCAAACAAGCCGATCTGGCGAACTGAGGCAGTCATGTATTCCTACTCCGACTTTGACGAAGCCTTCGTCCGCACCCGCGTCGCGCAGTTCACCAACCAGGTCGAACGCCGCCTCGATGGCTCGCTCACCGAAGACGAATTCCGCCCCCTCCGCCTGATGAACGGCCTCTACCTGCAGCTGCACGCCTACATGCTTCGCGTGGCGATCCCCTATGGCTCGCTCAACCCCGGTCAGATGCGGCAACTCGCCTACATCGCCGACACCTGGGACAAGGGCTACGGCCATTTCACCACCCGGCAGAACATCCAGTTCAACTGGCCGAAACTCCCCGATGTGCCTGCGATTCTTTCCGCGCTGGCCGATGTCGAGATGCACGCCATCCAGACCTCTGGCAACTGCGTCCGCAACGTCACCGCCGACCATTTCGCCGGTGCCGCCGCCGATGAAATCGCCGACCCGCGTCCCTACGCGGAACTCCTCCGCCAGTGGTCCACCGACCACCCTGAATTCCAGTTCCTCCCACGCAAGTTCAAGATCGCCATCACCGGCGCGCCGAATGACCGCGCCGTGACCAAGGCCCACGACATCGGCCTCCGCATGGTCCGCAATGCCAAAGGCGAACCCGGCTTCGAGGTAATGGTCGGCGGCGGCCTTGGCCGGACCCCGATGATCGGCGTCACCGTCCGCGACTTCCTGCCCGAGGCTGACCTCCTGCCCTACGTCGAGGCGGTCCTGTCGGTCTACAACACGCTTGGCCGCCGCGACAACAAGTACAAGGCGCGGATCAAGATCACCGTGCACGAGACCGGCAAGGAAGCGATCACCGAAATGATCGAAGCCCGCTTCGCCGAGCTGCGCCCTCTCTTCGGCGGCAACGACCAGAAGCTGCTTGCGGAAATCCGCGAAGCCTTCGCACCCCCCGCCTTCCGCAACACTCCGACCGACGCCTACGACGCCTTCTACAGCGCCGACCCGGTGTTCCGCGCCTGGGCCGATACCAACCTCACCGCGCACCGCAACGCGCAATACGCCATCGTCACGATCAGCCTGAAGGCTCATGGCGAGACACCCGGAGACGCCTCCAGCGCGCAGATGAGGTTGATCGCCGATCTTTCTGAAAAATATGGTCATTCCGACCTGCGGATCAGCCACGAGCAGAACGTGATCCTGCCGCATGTCCACAAGTCGGACCTGCCGACGCTGCATGCGGCCCTCACTCAAGCGGGCCTCGGCACCGCCAACGTCGGCCTCCTCTCCGACATCATCGCCTGCCCCGGCATGGACTATTGCGCGCTGGCCACTGCCCGCTCGATCCCCGTCGCGCAGGAACTGGCCACCCATTTCGAGGCGCTGAAGCTGGAACACGAAATCGGCCCGTTGAAGATCAAGATCTCCGGCTGCATCAACGCCTGCGGCCACCACCACGTCGGCCATATCGGCATCCTCGGCCTCGACCGCGCGGGCGTAGAGAACTACCAGATCACCCTTGGCGGCGACGGCACTGAAGACGCGGTGATCGGCGAAAAGACCGGTCCGGGCTTTGCCTATACCGAGATCGTCCCGGCCATTGAACGCATCCTGCGCGCCTATCTGGACCTGCGGACCGAGCCGTCCGAGACCTTCCTCCAGGCCTTCAAGCGCGTCGGGATGGAGCCGTTCAAGGCCGCGCTTTACGAAACGGAAGACGCCCAAGATGCCGCGTGATGCGGATCATCATGGGCGCCATGAAGGCCCGGTCGCCGAACGTGTTGCGGCGCTGAACGCCCGCTACAAGCACCACTCGGCGACCGCCGTGCTGGAGCATGCACTGAAGGACGACGACCTGGGCCGCGTGGCGCTGGTCTCATCCTTCGGGGCGGAGTCGGTCGTGCTCCTCCACCTCGTCAGCGTGATCGCACCGGAAACCCCGGTCCTCTTCGTCGACACCAAGATGCTCTTCCAGGAAACGCTCGACTACCAGCGCGAGCTGGCCGAGAAGCTCAACCTCTGCGACGTCCGCACCATCCGTGCAAATCCGGCCCGCGTGACCTTCGAAGACCCCGACGGCACCCTGCACCAGTTCAACACAGATAGCTGCTGCAACGTCCGCAAGGTCGAGCCGCTGGAACGCGCTCTGGCCCCCTTCGACGGCTGGATCACTGGCCGCAAGCGGTTCCAGAACACCGACCGCGAGGCGCTGCAGTTCTTCGAAAACGAGGGCGACCACCGGATCAAGGTCAACCCGCTCGCCCATTGGGGCCGAGAGGACCTTGAGGAATACATGGTCGAAAACCGCCTGCCCCGGCACCCCTTGGTCGCCAAGGGCTTCCCCTCGATCGGCTGTGCGCCCTGCACCAGCCCGGTGAAGCCCGGTGAAGACCCCCGCGCGGGCCGCTGGCGCGGGCAGTCCAAGACCGAATGCGGCATCCATTTCATCGACGGCAAGGCCGTGCGCACCCCAAAGGAGAACGCGGCATGAGCGTGACCGTCACCGATGCGGGCTTCGGCCCTGCCACCCAGACCGAGATCGTCGCTCTGGCGGAGCTGACCGATCAGACCGCCGTCGATCTGTCGAACACCGACGACCCGCAGGCTCTGGTCGGGCGGCTGGACCAACTGACCCTGATCCGCGTCGCCTTCCCCGCCTTCAACGACGGGCGCGCCTTCACTATCGGGCGGCGTCTGCGGGAACTGGGCTTCACGGGCCAGCTCCTCGCGCTTGGCCCGGTGATCGCCGACCAGTACGCCATGCTCCGCCGGGTGGGCTTTGACGGGGCCGAGATCCCCGATGACCTCGCCGCACGCCAGCCTGCCGAGCAGTGGCAGTTCCGCGCCGCCGACTGGCGCGAGCACCATTATCAGGCCAAGCTCCGCGCCTGATCCCACTCACCCGAGAATTTGCCACAGGGGGAAAGACTTCCCTAACGGCCCCCGCTCGCCTATGGAGGGCGAAACATGACCGAGAGCCTGACCATGGACGCCGCCCGCCAGAAACCCCACCTGCCTGACGCGCAGACCGTCACCACCGTCCGGCACTGGACCGACCGGCTGTTTTCCTTTCGCGTCTCGCGCCCCGCGACTCTGCGGTTCCGGTCGGGGGAGTTCGTGATGATCGGCCTCCTCAACGACGACGGAAAACCGCTCCTGCGGGCCTATTCCATCGCCTCGCCATCCTGGGATGAGGAGCTGGAATTCTACTCGATCAAGGTGCCCGATGGCCCGCTAACCTCCCGCCTCCAGCATATCCAGCCGGGGGACGAGATCATCCTGCGCCCCAAACCGGTGGGGACGCTGGTTGTCGATGCCCTCCTCCCCGGCAAGCGGCTCTGGTTCCTCGCAACCGGGACCGGGCTTGCCCCCTTCGCCAGCCTGATGCGCGACCCGGAGGTCTACGAGAAGTTCGACCAGGTCATCATGATGCATACCTGCCGCGAGGTGGCGGAGCTGGAGTATGGGCGGCAGTTGGTGGAGGGTCTGCAGGACGATCCGCTGATCGGCGAGATGGTGCAGGGGAAGCTCCGCTACTATCCGACGACGACGCGGGAGGAGTTCCATCACATGGGTCGGGTCACGGACAACCTTTCCTCGGGCAAGGTCTTCGCGGACCTTGGGTTGCCGAAGATGAACCCGGAAGAAGACCGGGCGATGGTCTGCGGGTCGCTCGCCTTCAACGTCGATGTGAAGACGATCCTCGAAGGCTTCGGGCTGCGTGAGGGGGCGAATTCGGACCCGAAGGAATTCGTGGTCGAGAAGGCCTTTGTTGGCGACGGCATCTGATCTGTCCACGGTGGACATTTTCGGATAATTCCACCGGATCAAAGACTTGCCGGATCCCGTTAAGGTGGTCTTAACCTTAGAAAACGCCGGGCCGCAGGATCATCCCGCGGCCCGTTTTCTTGCCAACTCGACGCGCCTGGACAAAAGAAAAGGCCGCAGGGTTGCCCCTGCGGCCTGATCAATTTCGGCCTAAGCCGAAGATCACATGCCAAGCGCAGTCTTGACCTGGGCGACGGTGTCGGCAACCAGCGCGGGGTTCGCGCGGGCGGCTTCAACGGCGGTCTTCAGCGTGGTCTTGGTCGCGTCATCCAGCGACGAACCGTCGATCAGGGCGACAACGGAATCGGCGTTGAAGTTGGCCGGGTCCAGAGCGGCGGCAGCGTCGGTCACAGCCGCAGCTGCGTCGGTGGCTGCTTCGGTGGTCGCGGCAGCAGCGTCAGTCGCAGCTTCGGTGGTTGCAGCAGCGGCGTCGGTCGCGGCCTCGGTCGTTGCGGCAGCAGCCGCAGCAGCCTCGTCAGCAGCGGCCTGCGCAGCGGCAGCAGCTTCTTCGGCAGCCTTGGCGGCGGCTTCTTCTGCAGCCTTGGCAGCAGCGGCAGCCTCTTCTTCGGCCATCTTCGCCTGAGCGGCAGCTTCCTGAGCCGGCTTCAGGCTGAACTGATAGTAGCCGCCAGCGGCAAGAAGGACGACGATGGCGCCGATGATTACGGTTCTGTTCATGTCATATTCTCCTATGACCGGGGCCACGGGCCCGGATGCGGGTCATATGGCAGCTTGAACGGAGATTGAAAAGACCAGCAGGTTCCCTCGCGTCGAAAAAGGCCAAAACCCGCAGGAATATTGAGAGAACTCAGGCGTGGCGGGTTGCGGAGCGGCCCGCGCTCGCCTAGATTGCCGCCGCAAAATCAACCATCCAAGGACCACAGCCATAGCCCGCAGACCCCACAATGCTCCGCCGCAACGCGAAACCGGTCCCCGGATCAATGACCGTATCCGGTCTCCGGAAATCCGCCTGATCGGTGCGGATGGCGAAAACGTCGGGGTCGTGACCCCGGCCCGGGCGATGCAGATGGCTGAGGAAGCCGGACTGGACCTGGTCGAAATCTCGCCGACCGCTGTGCCGCCGGTCTGCAAGATCATGGACTTCGGCAAGTTCAAATACGAGACGCAGAAGCGCGAGGCCGAGGCCCGCAAGAAGCAGAAGATCATCGAGATCAAGGAAATCAAGTTCCGTCCCGGCACCGACACGCATGACTATGACGTGAAGATGCGGTCGGTGGTGAAGTTCCTGGAAGAAGGCGACAAGGTGAAGATCACCCTGCGCTTCCGTGGCCGCGAAATGGCGCACCAGGAGTTGGGGCTTGAACTTCTGAAGCGGGTCGAGGCCGACGTGACCGAGATCGGCAAGATCGAAAGCTTTCCGCGCCTGGAAGGCCGCCAGATGGTGATGATGATCGGCCCGAAGTAAGACCCGACTGACCTGATCAACGCGGGGGCCGTTGCGGCCCCCGTTTTCATTCGTGCTTCGCTTCGCGCGGGCGTCCGCGGGCGGGACTTTCCTTGAGAAGACCGCCAACGCCCATCCCGGCAATGTCTGCCGAGGTGACAGGCACGCCACAGATCACCCGCTCCATCACCCAGTCTGCCCCGTTAAGCGCGGGACTGCGGGCGCAACCGGGCAAGCCGATCACGGGCCTGCCGTCAAGCTGCCCGAGAAACAGTAGATTGCCGGGATCGACCGGCATGCCAAAGCGGTCGATTCGTCCCCCCGCCCGGCGGACAGCGGCTGGGGCGACATCGTTCGGGTCCGATGTGGCCGAAGCGGTCAGAATCAGGATCAGCTGCGCATCGGCTATGGTTGCAAGGATTGCGGCAAGGTCCGCCTCGCGGTGCGGGACATGAAGGTGTGCGGCAAGACCGGCGCCAAGGGCTGCCAACCGGTTGGTGATGGCATCCGGATCAAGCTTGCGGGCGCCCGGGTCGGTATGCGTTTCGATCAGCGTGACGCGGCTTAGGCATGGCAGACGAAGGCGCAGGGCATTGGTTCCGGCGGCACAAGCCGCTGTGACCGAGGTCTCTGCGACGCCATAGGCGATGATCTTGACGGTGGCAGCCATCTCGCCCGCCTTCAGCCGCTGCCAGCGCGGCACCGTGGCGAGTGTCAGCATCGGATCGACGGCGTTCAGCGCATCGACCTTGGCCGCGTCAATGTCGATAATACCGGCAGTCCTGGCGTGCAGGTTAACCCGGCCCGTGCCAACGGGGCGCAGGTCCAGCCCCGCAGCCCCTGGGTCAGGCACCAGGGCCTGGGCGATGGCCAGGGCGGCGGCATCCTCGTGCAGGTCGGTGGGGTCCAGGCGGGCCGCGATGACCTCGCTATGACCCGTCGCGCGCAGCTGTTCGATTTCAGCGGGTCCAAGGCGGCAGCCCTTGCGCAAGCGGCCCTCGGGGAGTGCTACGGAATGGGCGAGGATTGCGCCCTCGGCCTGAGACAGGGGGACCGGGCCAAAGCGCATTACTTGCGCAGGCTTTCGATGATCTGCGCCATGACGCTGACGGCGATTTCGGCCGGGGTCTTCGCACCGATGTCCAGGCCGACCGGGGCGTGGATTTTCGCGATCTGGCCCTCGGTGAAGCCTTCGGCCGTCAGCCGGTCGACCCGCTTGGCATGAGTGCGGGTGGAGCCGAGGCAGCCAAGGTAGAAGGCGGGCGAGGCAAGGGCGGTCCAGATCGCGGGGTCGTCAAGTTTCGGGTCGTGGGTCAGCGTGACGATGGCCGTGCGGGCGTCGGGCTTGAGCGCAATCAACGCCTCGTCGGGCCAGTCGTCCAGGATTGTCTCGCCGGGGAAGCGGCTCTCCGACCCGAAGGCCCCGCGCGGGTCGATCAGGGTGGGGGCAAAGCCGCAGGTGCGGGCGATCTGGAGCAGCGGCTGGGCGATGTGGACCGCGCCGACGACGATCAGGCGCAGGGGCGGGTTGTGTATGGCGATGAAGCGGCCGTCCTCCTCCATCCCGGACCGGTCGGATTTGAAGCGGGCGTCGGTGGCGGGGTCCTGGCCGGGGGTGGCAAGGCGGCGGTCCCAGGTGGCGGAGGTGGTGACGACGGCCAGCGCGCGTGGGGCGGCGCGGGCTTCCACCAGCTTGGACAGCATGGCCTCTGGCAGGGCTTCGGCCCCCTCGCCCACCGGTTCGACAAGGACGCGGATGGTGCCGCCACAGGCAAGGCCCGCGGCAAAGGCGGTCTCGTCGCTGACTCCGAATGTCAGGACGCGGGACTTGCGGTCGGCAAGTGCATCCAGTGCCTCGGAGATCACCGCGCCCTCGACGCAGCCGCCCGAGACGGAGCCGACCATTTCGCCTTCACCGGACACAGCCAGTTGGCTGCCAGCCTGACGGGGGGCCGAGCCCCAGGTCTCGATCACGGTGGCAAGGGCGGCACCCTTGCCCGCGCGGTGCCAGGCGAGGGCGGCTTCGGGGATCTGGTCGTGCTCGGCTCTCATGGGCCAAGTATGCGTCCGCGGGGCGACTGATGCCACCAAAATGAAGCGCCGCGGGAATGACCCGCGGCGCGACTTTAGTATGGGCGGCGCTTAGCCGCGATCGGCGGTGCGCATCAGCGGTGTGATTACCCGGACCTCGACCCGGCGGTTACGGGCTTCGCTGGTCAGAGTGTCGATCAGAAGCTCCGTCTCGCCGTAGCCCTGGACGACCATGTTCTCCGGCGGGATGTCGAAGTATTCGGTCAGCGCCAGCGCCACCGATTCCGCGCGGCGGTCGGACAGCGCAAGGTTCAAGGCCGCCTTGCCGGTCGCGTCGGTGTGGCCTTCGATCAGGAAGACCTCGCGCGGGTTTTCGTCCAAGAGTTCCTGCATCACCCTGCCAAGGTCGGCCAGGTCGCGCGCTTCGGCAGCGGGGATCGCCGCCGAGCCCGTGGCGAAGGTCACCGGTTCCACGTCGATCGTCGCCGCCAGCGCCCGCACTTCCGGGATTTCGCGGATCTGACGGAGCGAGAACTTGCGACCGGCGCTGTCGGCTTCCAGAGCGGCCAGCTCACGCTTCAGGGCGGTGTCGTCGTCCTTGGACGAGATGACAATGCGCTTCCTCGGCTTCGGCAGGTCACGGATCACCACGACTTCTTCTTCGACAAGGTCGTCGATCAGAACGACTTCACGGCCGATGTCGTCGTAGGTCGCGCGGCGCAGCACGCGGCCGGTTGCATCGCGGATGGTAACCACCTGCGTGCCGTCGGCGCGTTCGACGATAGTCCGGGTCGAGCCATCACGGAAGGTTTCCGTCCGCACGGTCGAGCCGGGACGACGGATCACGGTGTCGTCGTCCTTCAGCACCCGGTAGGTGCCGTCGGGCTGCAGAACGATCACGCGGTCACCGGTGTTCGACACGACGCGGCTGTCCTGCGGACCCATGGTCGAGACCGTGGTGTCGGTCGCCGCTGCTTCGCGGTTGTTCTTGATGATCGCACCGACGGCGAGAGCACCCAGAACCAGAAGCCCGGCTTTCTCGAGGTCCGAGAGACCGCTTTTCTTGCCATCGCCAAGCGCTCTGGGCGCCGCTGCGAATTCTTCGGCCGAGCTGCGGGCGCTGTCGTCGGTGATCGTCTCGGTCACGGTGGCGACAAGATTTTCGGCCACCGGTTCCGGCAGGGCTTCACCCTCGGCGGGCGCCTCGGTCGGGATCAGCGCCGCAGCTTCCAGCGATGACGCGTCGATCGCCGTCGGATCAGCGGTCAGAAGCTGGGTCAGGCTTTCCACTTCGCTTTCAGTCACGACCGGAGCGTCGATGGGTTCCTCTGCGAGTGCCGGATCCGGCTCGGCGACCTTGAGGCCAGCGGCGGGGTCGACGATTTCGCCACCATCAGTGATCGCAAGCTCGGCTTCGGCTGCGGCGAGCGCTGCCGCCTCGGCGGCCGTGTCGACCGGCTCACCCGTTGCCGGGTCGATGCCAGCTTCGACAGCGGATTCGGCTTCGACGGCCGGCTCTTCGGTGACCGCAGGGTCTTCCACGGCGGGTTCCTCGACCACCGCTTCGTCGGTGGCGGGCTCTTCCAGCACCGGTTCCTCGGTGGCACGCTCTTCGGCCGCGGGCTCTTCCGCTACCGGCTCTTCCACGGCGGGCTCTTCCGCGGCTGGTTCTTCAACCACAGCCGGGTCTTCCACCGCAGGCTCGTCTGTCACCGCAGGCTCTTCAGCCACGGGCTCTTCAGCCACCGGTTCTTCCACGACTGCCGGGTCTTCGGCAGCAGCGGCCTCGGCGGCGGCGGCTTCATCGGCAGCGGCCTGGGCCGCAGCTTCGGCAGCGGCGGCTTCTGCGGCAGCAGCCTCGGCAGCGGCCTGTTCGTCGACAGCAGCCTGAGCGGCGGCATCAGCCTCGGCTTGCGCCTGAGCTTCCGCTTCCGCCTGGGCAGCCGCTTCGGCAGCGGCGGCTTCTTCGGCGGCGAGGGCGGCGGCGGCGTCCGCTTCGGCCTGAGCCTGCGCTTCAGCCTCGGCGGCAGCGGCGTCAGCTTCGGCCTGGGCGGCAGCTTCCGCAGCGGCTGCAGCTTCGGCTTCGGCAGCGGCCTGTGCGTCGGCCTCAGCTTGGGCCGCGGCTTCGGCAGCGGCGGCTTCCTCGGCGGCCAGGGCGGCCTGCGCTTCGGCTTCGGCAGCGGCAGCAGCCTCGGCGGCGGCAGCATCGGCCGCAATCCGGGCATCAACCTGCGCCTGCAGCGCCTCGGCGGCGACCGGGTCGGTTGCGTTCAGGCCCTCGATGATCGCGGCGATGTCGCAGCTTGGATCGGAAAGCGCGATGCACAACGTGGATCCATCGGCGCCGGTGATCGAGCCGTCGTCGTTCAGCGACTGGGCAAAGGCTGGCATGGTGGCCAGCGGGCTGATGGCGACCGACAGGGCCGTTGTGGAAATCAGAAGCTTTCTCATTACCGTTCCTCATTGTGACGGGCTGACTGCAACGCGGACGATTCGTGTCCGGTTCCCTGATCGGCCCCGATGCCCATAACAAAGGACGCATTGGCCTGATATGCGATATCACCGGCGCGCCATGCGATAGCCTTGCGCGGACTGTCGCCTACCCCCGGATCAGGGCCAGAAGGCGATCACGTTCGCCCCGGTCACCGGGGTCGGAGATCGCCTGGCCCAATGCCTCCAGCGAGGCGATGGAATGTCCGGCACGGAAGCTGTCGACATGGGGCAGGATCGCGCGGATGCCCTGCGCCTTGGGGACAAAGCCAGTCCAGCGGAGGAGCGGATTCAACCAGATCAGCCTGCGACACGACAGGTGCAGGCGTTCGACCTCCTTGGCCAGAAGGGCGGTGTCGTCGCGGTCAAGGCCGTCGGTGATCAGAAGGACGACCGCCCCCTGCCCCAGCACGCGCCGCGACCAGTCACGGTTGAAGGCGTGCAAGCTTTGGCCGATCCGGGTGCCACCGGACCAATCCTGCGCCTCGCTGCCCGCGGCGCGCAGGGCTGCATCCACATCCCGAGCCCGCAGGTGCCGGGTGATGTTGGTCAGCCGGGTGCCGAAGGTGAAGGCGTGGACTTTCGCCCAGCCCTGGCCTTTGCGGTTGGCAACGGCATGGACGAAATGCAGGACCATGCGGCTGTAATCGGCCATCGAGCCCGAGATGTCGCAGAGGACGACAAGGTTCGGCCAGCGTGTGACGGGGGCCTTGTACTTAAGCGTGGTCACTTCGCCCCCGGTCCGCATCGCCTGACGCAAAGTGCGGCGGGCGTCGATGCGGGCGGCCAGGGTGGAGGCCTGGCTGCGGCGGGTTTTCAGCGGCTGGACGGGCAGCGAGAGTTTGGCGAGCATCCGCTTGGCCTCCGCGACCTCGGCAGCCGACATCTGTTCGAAGTCGAGCGTCTTGAGCCTTTCCTCCGCCGACATGGTGGCGGAGGCGTCAATCTCGATCTGGTCGCCTTCGGGTTGGCCTTGTGGCGGCGGGGGGAGCTGACCGTCGAGGAGCGCCTCGGCCGCGCGTTTCTCGGCGGCTTCGGCAACGCGGTCCTCCTGCACGCCGTGGACCTGCGGCAGCATCAGCGACATCATGTGTTCAAGGTAACGCGGGTCGCGCCAGAACAGGCGGAACACCTGGGCGAAGGTGGACCGTTCCTCGGGGCGGGAGACGAAGATGGCTTGCAACGTGTAGTAGAAATCCTCGCGCCGGTCGAACCCGGCGGCGGCCACGGCGTTCACCGCGTCCAGCGTGCGGCCCGGGCCGATGGGCAGGCCCGCCTTGCGCAGCGCGCGGGCGAAGTGGGCGATGTTGTGGGCGAGCTTGCCGTCTTCGGGGATTTCCAGCGGGGCGTAGGTGGCCATCGTCGGAGCGAGGGATTTCACACCCCTCGCGCTCCCCGTGGGATATTTGGAGACAGATGAATGGTCATGCCGGGACCAGTTCGCGCTTGACCTCGTCCAGGAGGCGCTTGGCCTCGGAGCCCTGCAGTTTCTGGATGTCGTCCTGGTATTTGAGGATCGCGCCGAGGGTGTCGGAGATGACTTCGGGCGACAGGGCGATGACGTCGAGGGCGAGAAGGCATTTGGCCCAGTCGATGGTCTCGGCCACGCCGGGGCGCTTGAACAGGTCCTCGCGGCGGAGTTTCTGGACGAAGGCGACGACTTCGCGGGAGAGCTGGGCCTGTGCCTCGGGGGCGCGGGAGTGGAGGATTTCCAGCTCGCGGTCGAAGGTGGGGTAGTCGACCCAGTGGTAAAGGCAGCGGCGTTTCAGGGCGTCGTGGACCTCGCGCGTGCGGTTCGAGGTCAGGATGACGATCGGGGGTTCGAGGGCCTTGATGGTGCCAAGTTCGGGGATGGTGACCTGAAAGTCGGAGAGGGCTTCGAGGAGGAAGGCTTCGAAGGGTTCGTCGGTGCGGTCCAACTCGTCGATCAGAAGGACGGGCGCGCCGCCGGGTTGCGGGCGCATGGCGGCAAGAAGCGGTCGTTCGATCAGGTACTCTTCGGTGAAAAGCTCGGTCTTCAGCTGGTCGCGGTCCCCCGCTCCTCCGCTGGTGCCTTCCGCCGTGCGGATGGCGATCATCTGGGCAGCGAAGTTCCATTCGGCGACTGCAGAGGCGGCGTCGAGGCCTTCGTAGCATTGCAGGCGGATCAGGCGGCGGCCCAAGGCTGCCGCGAGGGTCTTGGCGATCTCGGTCTTGCCGGTGCCGGCCTCGCCTTCCAGGAACAGGGGGCGGCCGAGTTTCAGAGAGAGGAAGACCACGGTCGCCAGCGCGCGGGAGGCGACGTAGCCCTCGCCTGCAAGCAAGGTTTCCACGGCGTCGATGCTGGTGGGGAGTGCGGTCACGGGGCCTCCGGCTTTGCGGCGATGGTGGCGGGTGGGGGCACGGGGGTCAAGGCGGGATCGGTGGCTTCGGTCTGCAACCATAGTCGTAGGGACCGCAGCGGCGCACGGTCCGGGCGGGTGTCGGGCCAGACGAGGTAATAGGAGCCGAGCGCCCGGACGGGGGGGCCGAAGATGGGGATCAGGCGGCCTTCGCTGAGTTCGCGCTGGATCAGGAAGGTCGGGATCAGCGCCGCGCCCATGCCATGGATCGCGCCTTGGGTCAGGGTGGCGAACTGGTCGAACATCATGCCGGGCGGTCTGAGACCGGTGTAGCCGTGATGGGCCAGCCAGCGGCCCCAGTCGCCGGTGCGGGACTCTAGTTGCAGCAAGGGGTGGGTCAGGATGTCGGTGGCTTTGCCGAGGGTCGCAAACCCGGGCGCGGCGACGGCGAGGACCTCTTCGTCCATGAGTTTCAGGTAATGCACACCGGGCCAGTCCTGGCGGCCCCCGTCAAATCGACCATAGTGGATGGCGGCGTCGAACGGGGTGGTGGCGAAGTCAAAGGGTCTCAGGCGCGTGGAAAGGTTCAGCGTGACTTCCGGGTGGCTTTGGGTGAACCGGGCCAGGCGCGGGGCCAGCCAGTGCATGCCGAAGGCGGGGAGGATGGCGAGGTTCAGCGAACCCCCGGTCGGGTTCGCGCGCAGGGTGATCGAGGCAGAGGCCAGCAATTGCAGGGCCTTTCGCACTTCGGCCACATAGTCCTGCCCGGCGGGCGTCAGGCGCAAGCGCTGGCGTTCACGGATGAGGAGCGGCACACCAAGCTGGCTCTCAAGCGCCTGCAATGCGCGGCTGATGGCACCTTGGGTCAGGCTCAGCTCCTCGGCCGCAGCGGAGGCGGTGCCGAGGCGGTCGACGGCCTCCAGTGCCATCAGGGCGGGGATCGGCGGCAGGTAGCGGCGGGGCAGCATTATGAGTTTCCCTCATGAACCCGTGCAAGGAGTTCGATAGCCTGCCCTGCCATTTTCTGCAATGATGCGGATCAAAGATGGAGGTTCCCATGCCCGACACCCTGCACACCCAACCGAAGCTGAAGGCCAAGGACGCGCCCGATCTGGGCCGGTTCGACTGGGAGGACCCGTTCCGGCTGAACGACCAGCTGACCGAGGAAGAGCGGATGCTGCGCGACGCGGCCCGGGATTATGCGCAGGTGAAACTCCAGCCGCGCGTCATCGCGGCCTACCGGGACGAGACGACGGACCCGTCGATCTTCCGCGAAATGGGCGAGATGGGGCTTCTGGGTGTCACGATCCCCGAGGAATACGGCGGTTTGGGCGCGTCCTATGTGGCCTATGGCCTCGTCGCGCGGGAAGTGGAGCGGGTCGATTCGGGCTATCGGTCGATGATGTCGGTGCAGTCCAGCCTGGTGATGTACCCGATCTATGCTTACGGGACCGAGGAGCAGCGGAAGAAGTACCTACCGAAGCTTGCCTCGGGCGAGTGGATCGGCTGCTTCGGCCTGACCGAACCCGATGCCGGGTCGGACCCGGCGGGGATGAAGACCACGGCGAGGAAGACCGCCAACGGTTATGTGCTGAACGGCGCGAAGATGTGGATTTCCAACGCCCCTATCGCCGATATCTTCGTGGTCTGGGCCAAGTCCGAGGCGCATGGTGGCAAGATCAAGGGTTTCGTGCTGGACAAGGGCATGAAGGGGCTGTCTGCGCCGAAGGTTGGCGGCAAGCTGTCGCTGCGGGCGTCCATCACCGGCGAGATCGTGATGAAGGACGTGGAAGTCGGCGAAGATGCGCTGCTGCCATTCGTCGAGGGGCTGAAGGGGCCGTTCGGATGTCTGAACCGGGCGCGTTATGGCATAAGCTGGGGCGTCATGGGGTCAGCCGAGTTCTGCATGCATGCAGCTAGACAGTATGGTCTGGATCGCAAGCAGTTCGGCAAGCCCATCGCGGGGACGCAGCTGTTTCAGCTGAAGCTGGCCAACATGATGACCGAGATTTCGCTGGGGCTGCAGGCGAGCCTGCGTGTCGGACGTCTTATGGACGAGGCCAATGCGGCGCCGGAGATGATCTCCATCGTCAAGCGCAACAACTGCGGCAAGGCGTTGGAGGCAGCCCGTTGGGCACGCGACATGCATGGCGGCAACGGCATCCAGGAAGATTTCCAGATCATGCGCCACATGGTGAACCTGGAGACGGTGAACACCTATGAAGGCACGCATGACGTCCACGCGCTGATCCTGGGGCGGGCGATCACCGGGGTTCAGGCTTTCTTCTAGGTTGGCCGCCCTTCCCTGCCCGTGCTAGGCCTTGCAGGCGTGGCGCGGGTGGAGAGGTCGGATGCCTCCGGCGGGGATATCTGGGAACAGAAGATGGGGGCTGCAGTGCGCTTGACTGCGGTCCTTTGTGTGCGCAACGAAGGCGCGTTCCTGCTGGAGTGGCTGGCGCATCACCGGGCCTGTGGCGTCTCAGATTTCCTTGTCTTTTCCAACGATTGCGACGACGGCACCGATGCGATGCTGGACCGGTTGGAGGCGATGGGCTGGCTGCAGCACGTTTGCAACCCGGGGCCGCATCCGGAAGGCCCGCAATGGGCGGCGCTGAAGCGGGCGGACAAGCATCCGCTGGTCAAGGGCGCGGATTGGCTTCTGCCACTGGACATCGATGAATTTGTCAACGTGCAGGTGGGCGACCGCACGATCCCTGCCCTCATTGCCGCCCTGCCCGAGGCGACGGCAATCACTCTGACCTGGCGGCTGTTCGGCAATGCGGGCGTCGTTGGGTATCAGGACGCGCCGGTGACGGAGACCTTCACCCAGGCGGCACCTGCAGTTCTGCACTGGCCCTGGCGGGGCCTCCTGTTCAAGACGCTGGTGAAGAACGACGGCGCCTATCGCAAGCTTGGGGTGCACCGACCCCGTGCTCCGGTCGAAGAGCGGATGGCGGGCCAAGACTGGTATGACGGTGCCGGTCGCCGTTTGCCGGCCGCTTTTCATCGCGGGCGCATCTTCTCGGATGTCGGACGGAATCCCTACGAGCTGGTGCAGTTGAACCACTATCCCTTGGGCGCGGTCGAAAGCTTTGTCCTGAAGCGCGACCGGGGCCGAGGAGTGCATGCCGACAGTGGCCTCGATGCGGGCTACTGGATCGAGCGGAACTTCAATGCGGTCGAGGATCGGTCGATCCTGGCACTGGACAGTCGGACCTGGCGGGACGATCTGCGGGCCGACCCGGTGCTTGGACCCCTGCACAACGCGGCCGTGGCCTGGCGCCATGCGCAGTTTCGCAGGCTGATGCAGGACGATGCCTGGCGCAGCCTCTATGGTCAGCTTCTGTTGGCGGGGTCTACCCGGGTGCTAACCCAAGCCGAAGCCGAGTCGATTTGGAAACCGCACATCCGGCCGGGACAAATCGAGGATTGAGCGACACTCGGTCGCAACATCCCCCGGTTGTTGATTGTTCACACCTCCGCAAATAATGGCAGGCGCGCCACAAGGAAACAATCCGATACCACCACTAGGCCTTGTCGCAGCCAGAATCTGTCGCCAAGGTCGATCTGCACCCTCATCCGACACCCCAAAGCCCGAAACCCGACACACCGCATGTCAGACCCGTCAGATAGCCCCAACTGGCAGAAGCCAATGCTGGCCATTGCCGAAGGTGACGGCGATTTTCTGCCGTTGGGGCCACGGCACTACGCGTTCTTTGCCGAGGAACAGCCGCAGCTTCTGGTGACCTTCGAGGATGCAGCCACCCTGCGCGAGCGTGAGGACAAGCTCCCCGAACACTATGCGCTGGCACAGGCGCGGGGCTGGTCGATCCTGACCATCCTCTGCGAGGGCGAGACCTGGTGGCGCGATCCGGCGGTGTTCCGCTATTTCGACCGGCTGGCCGACGACGGTTTCCTGGAGGATTTCGACCGCGTGGTCTTTTACGGCGCGGGGCCTGCGGGCTATGCGGCGGCGGCCTATTCGATCACCGCGCCGCAGGCCGAACTGGTGCTGATCGCCCCGCGCGCGACGCTGGACCCCTCGCTTGCGGGCTGGGACGAGCGCCACCGGATCGCCCGCCGGATCAACTTTCGCGGCCGGTATGGTTACGCGCCCGACATGACCGAAAGCGCGTCGCGGGTCTGGCTGATTCATGACCCTCTGCACCAGCCCGACGCGATGCATGCGGCGCTGTTCCAGCGACCCTGGGTCACGCCTCTGCACGCCCGCTATACCGCAGAAGGCACCGAGGACACGCTGCGCGAGATGAAGGTGCTGGACCGGATCATCGAGGCGGCGATGGAAGACAAGATGTCCGAGGACCGGTTCTCCTGGCTCTGGCGCGCGCGGCGGTCGAACGGCAGCTACCTGCGCTCGGTGCTGGCGGCGGCGCGGTTGTCGGGGCATCCGAAACGCGAGATCAAGATCTGCCGTTCGGTCACCGCACGGCTGAATGCGCCGCGCTTTGCCCGCCGGCTGGCCGAACTGACCGGCGAGACGGTCTAGCCGCCAAAGGCGTCCAGCATGCCCTGCAGGTGACCTATGCGCTCTTCGGTGATCACGCGCATGCAGCCGTAGACCAGAAGCGGCTCGGCGCTGCCGCCGCGCATGGCAAACCCTTCCGCCTCGCAGGCCTTGTCGCGGAAGGTGACCCAGGCGCGCTGTGCCTCGCGCAGGGTCTCGACCCCGCTGCCCAGGTCTGGCGGCAGATCGGCGTCCATCTGCGTGTAGGCCGCGACGACCTCCTTGTAGACCGCGTTCAGCTGGGCATCTGCGGCTTCCCAGTCCTGATAGGCGCACTGGTTCAGGTCGGCCTGCGCCATTGCCGTCGAACAGTCGAAATCCTGCGCGGATGCAGGGAACGCGACAAGACACAGGGCAACGACAGGGCGGATCAGGCGGCGGTACATGGCGGCTCCTCTTTTTCGGCGATCCTCGGTCATTCCGCGCCGCGATGCCACTGGTAACGAGGTCGGGTTTGCGTTACCTCGCGGGGCCATGACAAAGCTGACGATCCGCCGCCCCGACGACTGGCACCTGCACCTGCGCGATGGCGCGATGCTGCAAGCCGTGCTGCCCGAATCCGCCCGCCATTTCGCGCGCGCGATCATCATGCCGAACCTCGTGCCGCCCGTGGTCACGCTGGACGACGCCCGCGCCTATCACCAGCGGATCATGGCCGCCCTGCCCCATGGCATGACGTTTGAACCCCTGATGACCCTCTACCTGACCGAAGGTACCGACCCGGCGAACGTCGAACGCGCGGCGGCCTCGGGTCTGGTGAAGGCAGTGAAGCTTTATCCGGCGGGGGCCACGACGAACTCGCATTCCGGGGTGCGCGACCTGTCCAAGGTCATGTCCGTGTTGGAGAAGATGGCCGCGATCGGCCTGCCACTTTGCACCCATGGCGAAGTCACCGACGCCGATGTCGACATCTTCGACCGAGAGGCGGTGTTCATCGACACCGTCCTCGATCCCCTCCGCCGCCGGTTGCCCGAATTGCGGGTGGTGATGGAGCATATCACGACCGAGGAGGGCGTCACCTATGCGGCCGAGGGTGGGGACAACCTTGCCGCGACGATCACCACCCATCACCTGATCATCAACCGCAACCACATCCTGGTCGGCGGGATCAAACCGCACTACTACTGCCTGCCGGTCGCGAAACGCGAAAAGCACCGGCTGGCTTTGCGCAAGGCTGCGACCTCGGGCAGCCCGCGCTATTTCCTCGGCACCGATTCCGCACCGCATGTGGACGCGCTGAAGGAACACGCCTGTGGCTGCGCAGGCTGCTTCACCGCGACGAATACCCTGTCGTTGCTGGCCCATGTCTTCGAGGAAGAGGGCGCGCTGGACCGGCTGGAAGGCTTTGCCTCGCTGCACGGCCCCGCCTTCTACCGCCTGCCGGTTAACCAGGGCACGATCACGCTGGAGAAGCGGGCCGAGCCTTGCTCCTGGCCCCAGAAAATCGAGGCCGAGCCCGGCCCCGTCACCGTCTTCACCCCCGGCTTCCGCGTGCACTGGCACGTCACTGCATAGGTCTTGCGCATGATACCCGCTTCCTTCCCGCCCAAGGACGAAATCGCCCGGCTGACCGCCCGCGCCCTTCTGGAGATCAAGGCGGTCCATTTCAACGCCGAGACGCCTTTCACGCTGGCGTCCGGCCTGCCCTCGCCGACCTACATCGACTGCCGCAAGCTGATCAGCTATCCGCGCATCCGCTCGACCCTGATGGACTTCCTGTCTGTCACGGTGATGCGCGAGGCGGGGTTCGAGGCGTTCGACAATATCGCAGGCGGCGAAACCGCAGGCATCCCCTTTGCCGCGCTGGTGGCAGAACGCCTTGCGCTGCCAATGACTTACGTGCGGAAGAAGCCGAAAGGATATGGCCGCAATGCCCGGATCGAGGGGGCCATGACCGAAGGCCAGCGGGTCCTTCTGGTCGAGGATCTGACCACCGACGGCGGCTCGAAACTATCCTTCGTCGACGCGATCCGCGAGACCGGGGCGACTTGCGGCCATACGGCGGTGATCTTCTACTACGGCATCTTCCCCGACACCGAGGCAAAGCTGGGCGCGCATGGCGTGAAACTCCATCACCTCTGCACCTGGTGGGACGTGCTGGCCGAGGCGCGGGCGCAAGGCGCGTTCGATGTGGCGACGCTAGCCGAGGTCGAAAGCTTTCTGCAGGCACCCCGCGCCTGGCAAGAGGCGCGCAAGGCCTGATTCCCGGCAAGCCCTGGCGCGACGGTCGGCACAAGCCCTACTAGAGACTGGCCTTTTCCCAAGCCCTAGCTTGAACCTTCATCCGGCGGGCCAGATGTGGTAGGCTCATTCTTGTGGATAAGCGGCTTATGCACAGCTTTCCCCCAACCCAATCCACCGCCGGACATGCTAGGCGATGGTCACCAAAAAGCAGACAAGACGGCAGGGGGCAGACATGACCGAGATCACCGCACTAAGGCCCGTCGGTTCGGGGCCGATGGTTCCGACCGCGAACTCGGCTGCGGCCGAAGAGGTCCTGCCCCACAATATCGAGGCGGAACAACAGCTTCTGGGCGCGATTCTTACCAACAACGACATTTTCGACCGGGTGTCCTCGGTCATTAAAGCCGAGCATTTCTTCGACCCCGTCCATCAGCGCATCTATGAGATTGCCGCCGCGCGCATCCAGAAGAACGCGCTCGCCTCGCCGGTGACGCTCAAGGCCTTTCTCGACGACGATCAGGGCCTGAAGGAACTGGGCGGGCCGGCTTACCTCGTGCGGCTTGCTGGGGCGGCGATCTCGGCCTATGCGGCGCGGGACTACGCGCAGATGATCTATGATCTGGCGGTGCGGCGCGAGCTGATCCAGCTGGGCCGCGACATCGCGGCACAGGCAGCAAAGGTCGAGGTGGCGTCGGAACCCAAGGACCAGATCATCGAGGCCGAACAGCGGCTGTACAAGCTGGGCGAACAGGGCGTCGCCGAGCGCGGATTTCAAAGCTTTCTCAAGGCGGTAACCGACGCTGTTAACGTGGCCAACGCGGCCTATCAGCGCGACGGGGGCCTGGCGGGGATTTCCACCGGCCTGATCGACATGGACAAGAAGCTGGGCGGGCTGCACCCTTCGGACCTCTTGATCCTGGCCGGGCGTCCGTCGATGGGCAAGACCTCGCTGGCCACCAATATCGCCTTCAACATCGCCAAGGCGCACAAGCGTGGCCGCCTGCCCGACGGCAGCGATGGGTCGGTCGAAGGTGGGGTCGTGGGCTTCTTCAGTCTGGAAATGTCGGCTGAACAGCTGGCGGCCCGTATCCTGTCGGAAGCCTCGGAAGTGCCGTCCGAACAGATCCGCCGCGGCGACATGACGGAACAGGAGTTCCGCCGGTTCGTCGAGGCGGCGAAGTCGCTGGAAGCCTGCCCCCTGTACATCGACGACACGCCCGCCCTGCCGATCAGCCAGGTCGCGGCGCGGGCGCGCAGGCTCAAGCGGACGCATGGGCTGGACGTGCTGATCATCGACTACCTGCAGCTGCTGAAAGGCACCTCGAAAGAGAACCGGGTGCAGGAAGTCTCGGAGATCACGCAAGGCTTGAAGGCCATCGCCAAAGAGCTGGACATCCCGGTGATCGCCCTGTCGCAGCTGTCCCGCGCAGTGGAATCCCGCGAGGACAAGCGACCGCAACTGTCCGACTTGCGGGAATCGGGGTCGATCGAGCAGGACGCCGACGTCGTTATGTTCGTGTACCGCGACGAGTACTACAAGGAACGCGAAAAGCCCGGCGACCATGAGCTGGAAAAGATGGCCCAGTGGCAGGCGATCATGGAATCGGTGCATGGCAAGGCCGAGGTGATCATCGGCAAGCAGCGCCACGGGCCTATCGGCACGGTGGAACTGTCGTTCGAGGGCCGCTTCACCCGGTTCGGCAACCTTGCGAAACCGTGGCAGGGCTCGGGCGGTCCTGACGTCGGCTTCTGACCCGCCCCTTATTTGCCCTTTGCCAAATACTCCCGCCGGAGGCACCACCGCCCCACCCCCGCGCGGGGCCGGATCAACTTCCGCGCCAGCACCGTCCGCAGGGGCTCGATGCCCCTGAGGACGGTTTCCCGTTCAAAGATCAACTCCGCGTGCGGATCGGGTCGGCCAAGAGGCGCAGCCCGTTCAGGACGACCAGCAGTGTCCCGCCTTCGTGGCCAAGGACAGCCAGCGGTAAGGGCAGTTCGAAGAAAAGGCTGCCGATCACCAGCACCACCATCGCGCCGATGGCAATCGTCAAGTTCTGCCGGATCACCGAACTGGTGCGGCGGGCCAGCCTGCGCGCGGCGGCAAGCTTCCTCAGGTCATCGGCCATCAGCGCAACGTCAGCGGCCTGCAGTGCGACCTCGCTGCCCGCCACCCCCATCGCCACGCCCACATCAGCCCGCGCCAAGGCTGCCGCGTCGTTCACCCCGTCGCCGATGAAGGCCACCTTGCCGCGCTTGGCGGCTGCATCGACCAGCGTCACCTTGTCGCCTGGCAGCAGCCCGGAATGGATCTCGGACGCAGCCAGCCCCAACTGCCCGCCGATCCGAGCCGCCACCGGGGCGCGGTCGCCGGTCATCATCAGGACATCGGTCTTCCCCCCCGCCTTCAGATCGCGCAGCGCATCGGCTGCGGAACTCCGCGGCTCATCCGCCACCGTGACCGCCCCAAGGATCTGGTCGCCGCGCCCGACGACGACCAGGGTTTCCGCGCCGTCAGACAGCGCGGCAAGCTCTGGCGGCAGCCTGGCCCCCATCGCGGCCAGCATCCGGGCGTTCCCGGCCCAGACCGGACCCGCATCGTCGACGCCAGTGATCCCCTCGCTGGGAAGCGCCCGCACGTCGCGGACGGTGACCGGAGCGATCTCACGCTTGGCCACCTCACGCCGGATCGCCGCGGCGATGGGGTGTTCGGACTGCGCCTCCAACCCCGCCAGAACCGCAAGAAACGCCTCCTCCGCACCCTCCAGTGAGACAAAGTTGGTCACAGCCGCCTGCCCCGTCGTCAGCGTGCCTGTCTTGTCGAAGGCAAAGGTCCGGACCTCGGCCAACCCCTCCAGCGCGGCCCCGCCCTTGAACAGGATTCCACCCCGCGCCGCTGCTGAAAGGGCAGACAGGATCGCCGCCGGGACCGAGATCACCACGGCGCAAGGGCTGGCCGCAACCAGAAGTGTGGCCGACCGATACAGCGCCTCGCCCCCGTCATAACCCACGGCGCGGAAGCCGAACCATGAGACGATCGACCCAACCAACACCGCAATCGTATAACGTTGGCCGAACCAGTCGGAAAACCGTTCCGACGGCGATTTCATCGCCTGCGCCTCGGTCACCAGCTTGATCATCTGCGCCACGGTGCTGGTCGCGAGGCCCCGCACCACCTCGACCGTCAGGATGCCGTCAAGGTTCACAGTCGCCTCGTGCACCGGATCGCCCGCCACCTTGCGGACCGGGGCCGATTCCCCCGTCACCGTGCTTTCGTCCAGATGGCCGTCCCCCAGCACGATCCGACCATCGACCGGCACCCGCGCACCGGGGCGCAGGATCACCCGGTCGCCGGGAACCAGATCGGCGACCGGCACTTCGACCACGCCGTCTGGCCCCTCGCGCAGCGCGGTTTCCGGCCGCAGTTGCATCAGCGCCTCGACCGCGCGCCGCGCCTTGCCCATCGCCCGATGCTCCAGCGTCTGCGACAGCGAGAACAGCGCCAAAAGCACCGCCCCTTCCAGCGCCGCCCCGACCAGGGCCGCCGCCAAAGCCGCCACGACCATCAGAAGGTCGATGTCCAACCGCCGGTCATGCCAAAGCTCGTGCAGCGCGGTCCGCAAGGGCGGCAGGCCCCCGGACAGGTAGGACACTCCCAGCGCAGCCCAGACCAGACCCTGCGGCAGGGGCTGGACGAATGCGCTAAGCGTGGCAAGACCCAGCCCGATCCAGCAGAGGATCGTCACGTACAGGTCGGCGTCTTCATCGGGGTGGGTATGGTCGGCGGACATCTGCGACGCCTCCTTCTGGATGCGCAGTCTTGCGCGGCCTAGGGCGAAGGGCAAGCGCCCGCCCGGTGCCTTGCTTTTCCCTTGACCCCGGACCCGCCCCGGTCGAAACAGCCGCATGGCAAGCGGAACCCTGACCATTGACCTCGACGCGATTGCCGCGAACTGGCGCGCGCTGGACCGGATGTCCAGTGCCGGCGTGCAGACCGCAGCGGTCGTCAAAGCTGATGCTTATGGCCTTGGAGCGACGCGCGTGGTGCGCGCGCTGGCGCAGGCGGGCGCGCGCCGGTTCTTCGTGGCCCTGGCCGAGGAAGGTGCCGCGGTCCGTCAGGCCCTGGGACCAGGTCCACAGATCGCCGTCCTCTCCGGTCACATGGCGGGCGACACCGAGATGATCCACGATCTTGATCTGACGCCAATGCTGAACAGCCTGGAACAGATCACCCGGCACCTGGAATCGCTGCCCGGCCACCCGTTCGGGGTGCAGCTGGATACCGGCATGAACCGGCTAGGCGTCGAGATGCTGGAATGGCAGGCCGTGGCGCCGATCCTTGTCGATGCGGGCCCGGAACTCCTGATGAGCCACCTCGCCTGCGCCGATGAACCCGACCACCCCTTGAACGCGGTCCAGCTGAAGGCCTTCCACGAGATGACCGACGGCACCGGCCTGCCCCGCAGCCTGGCCGCGACCGGGGGCATCCTTCTGGGCCCGCGCTATCATTTCGACCTGACCCGTCCGGGGGTCGGCCTCTATGGCGGCCTGCCGCATCAGGCGGCGATCCCGGCCGTCACCCTGTCCCTGCCGGTGATCCAGACCCGCGAAGTCGCCGAGGGCGAAGCGGTCGGCTACGGCTGCACCTGGGTGGCCGAGCGACCCTCGGTCATCGCCACGGTAGCGGGCGGCTATGCCGACGGGCTCCTCCGCAGCCTGTCGGGCAAGGGGCAGCTCTGGGACGGCGACACGCCCTGCCCGCTGGTCGGCCGGGTCTCAATGGACCTGATCACCGTGGACATCACCGACCTGCCCGAAGTGCCCCGCGCGCTGGACATCCTCGGCCCGAACCAGTCCGTCGATGCGCTGGCCGGAATCGCAGGCAGCATCGGCTATGAAATCCTGACCTCGCTTGGGTCCCGCTACACGCGCCGCTACCAGGAACGCCCCGCATGACGGCGGTCCTCGGCGCGCTTGGCCGCCCGGTCCTGCAGGCCGTGACCGCAGTTGGCCGGGTGGTGCTGTTTGCCGGAGCGATCCTGGGCCACATCCTGCGCCCGCCCTTCTACCTGCGCGAACTTGGCAGCGCGCTGTTGCAGATCGGCTGGTACTCGCTGCCCGTCGTCGGCCTGACCGCCATATTCACTGGCGGCGCTCTGGCCCTGCAAATCTACGCCGGCGGCTCGCGGTTCAACGCCGAATCTGTCGTCCCCTCCATCGTCGCCATCGGCATGACGCGAGAGCTGGGGCCTGTCCTTGGCGGGTTGATGGTCGCAGCCCGCGTGGCGTCGTCCATCGCCGCCGAGATCGGCACGATGAAAGTGACCGAACAGATCGACGCGCTGGTCACCTTGTCCACGAACCCCTTGAAATACCTGGCCGTCCCCCGCGTCGTTGCGGCCACTCTGGCGATGCCGGTGCTGGTGGCCACGGGCGACGCCATCGGGATCATGGGCGGCTGGCTGGTCGGGATCACCCGGCTAGACTTCAACTCGGCCGCTTACCTGAAGAACACCGTCGATTTCCTGGAGGTCTGGGACGTCGGCTCCGGCCTTGTAAAGGGCGCGGTCTTCGGCTTCATCGTGGCGCTGATGGGCTGCTACCACGGCATGGCGTCCGCCCGGGGGGCGCAGGGCGTGGGTGCTGCGACGAAAGCCGCCGTGGTCTCGGCCTCGGTCCTGATCCTCGCCGCCAACTACGTCCTGACCGAGGTGTTCTTCACCTCATGATCACGCTCTCCAACGTCCATAAACACTTTGGCGACAACCGGGTCTTGCAGGGGGTCAACCTCGAGATCGCCTCGGGCACCTCGATGGTGATCATCGGCGGGTCGGGCACCGGCAAGTCGGTGCTCTTGAAATGCATCCTTGGCCTCGTGCACCCTGATCAGGGAACAATCACTCTGGACGGGCAGGATGTGACGAAAGGCGACCGCGACGCCTTCCTGGCCCGCTTTGGCATGCTCTTTCAAGGCGGCGCGCTGTTCGACTCACTGCGCGTCTGGGAAAACGTCGCCTTCCGCCTGGTCCGCGGCCCGAAGGCCCTGCCGAAACCCCAGGCACGCGAGATTGCCATCGAAAAGCTGCGCCGCGTCGGCCTGAAACCCGAAACCGCCGACCTTTTCCCCGCCGAACTGTCAGGCGGCATGCAAAAGCGCGTCGGCCTCGCCCGCGCCATCGCCGCATCGCCCGAAATCATCTTCTTCGACGAGCCGACCACCGGCCTCGACCCGATCATGGCCGGTGTGATCAACGACCTGATCCGCGAGATCGTGACCGAGATGGGCGCCACCGCGATGACCATCACCCACGACATGTCCTCGGTCCGCGCGATTGCCGACAACGTCGCCATGCTGCACGGCGGGGTCATCCGCTGGACCGGTCCCGTGTCGGAAATGGACGCAACGCCAGACCCTTACGTGCAACAGTTTATCCACGGGAAGGCAGATGGTCCGATTGAGAGTGTGAGGTGATTGGTGGAGTTTGACAACCTGGCGATGGCTGTCCTGGTCGCCGTGCCGCACTTCGTCTGCGTTGCGTCAAGTCTACACCTCTTTTCCGGGTTGCAGACAGCGACAGCCAGATCAAGGCTGGAGACAGCAGCGCTGCTGGCCTGCTACGCTCCGATTGTGGTGCTTGCTTGGTTGATGTTTCCTGAGAATACTATCATTTCCTTCGGCATTTTCTTGATCCTCTTCTTCTTCGGTCCGATCTTGTCTCTGCTCGCTCTGGGGTTCTTCATTGCCGCCCGGATTGGTGCCTTTAGCGACCGCAAGTGGGATATTCTTGCGATGTCCGTCGCCACGGCGATTGGCGTCATGACATACAACTGGGCTTCAAGCGGTCCTACGGGCTGATAGACTGGACATCCGATGCCACTCAGACTGCTCAACCTCGCCCTCCTCATCCTGTTCCCCATCGCCTGGTTCGCGCCGCTGCTCCGCGCGGCCCTCCTGCCGATCTTCGGGATGGACGAGATCAGCGTGATCACCGGTCTTCAGTCGCTATGGGAATCCGATGCGGCCCTTGCCCTCGCTGTCACCTTCCTCGCGATCTTCGCGCCCTATGCCAAGACCATTGGCCTTGCCCTTCTGCACTGGAACCTCCTCAGCCCGAAAACCCTCCCCGCGCTTGAAATCCTCGGCAAGCTTGCCATGGCCGACGTCTTCCTGATTGCCCTCTACATCGTCATCGTGAAGGGCGCGGGCTATGTCACGATCGAGACCGCCTGGGGCCTCTACCTCTTTACCGGCTGCATCCTGGCCTCGATCCTGGTGTCCTGGAAATCGAAACCGACCGCCTGAGCGAAGTGCGCCCCAAATTCCTTCCTCAAGGAATTTCTCAAGAATTTTCCTTAAAATTCTTGTCGCCGTATCGCCTTGATACTGCCCAAAAGTCCGGCCACTGTCGCCCGCGATGAAACAGAACGCCGCCTTTACCTGCACTGTATGCGGTGCCGCCTATCGCAAATGGGCCGGCAAATGCGATGCCTGCGGCGGGTGGAACACCATCATCGAAGAGGCACCGCTGTCCACCGGCCCGAAGTCGCTGGGGGCCAAGGGACGGACGATCCCGCTGACCGACCTTGCCACCGAGGAAGCCGCACCACCCCGCGCCTCCTCGGGCATCGACGAACTTGACCGCGTCCTCGGCGGCGGGCTGGTCCCCGCCTCGGCGATCCTGGTCGGCGGAGATCCCGGCATCGGCAAGTCGACACTCCTTCTGCAGGCGGCTGCCAGTTTCGCCCGCAAGGGCCTGAAATGCCTCTACATCTCGGGCGAGGAAGCCAGCGCTCAGGTCCGGATGCGCGCGCAGCGCCTTGGGCTGACGGATGCCATTGTCCAGCTTGGGGCCGAAACCAACCTGCGCGACATCCTGACCACGCTGGATGCCGAACGCCCGGCGCTGGCGATCATCGACTCGATCCAGACCATGTGGCTGGATTCTGTCGAAGCCGCCCCCGGCTCCGTCTCCCAGGTCCGCGCCGCCGCGCATGAACTGGTCACCTTCGCCAAGCGCAAGGGCGTGGCGGTGATCCTCGTCGGCCATGTCACCAAGGACGGCCAGATCGCCGGCCCCCGCGTCGTGGAACACATGGTCGATACCGTCCTTTACTTCGAGGGCGAGCGTGGCCACCAGTTCCGCATCCTGCGCGCGGTGAAGAACCGCTTCGGCCCTGCAGACGAGATCGGCGTCTTTGAGATGACCGGCGGCGGCCTCGCCGAAGTGCCGAACCCCTCGGCCCTATTCCTGGCCAACCGCGACCAGCCCGCCCCGGGCAGCGCCGTCTTTGCCGGCATCGAAGGCACGCGACCGGTGCTGACCGAAATCCAGGCCCTTGTCGCGCCTTCTACCCTCGCCAGCCCGCGCCGCACGGTCGTCGGCCTCGATTCCGGCCGCGTCTCGACGATCCTGGCCGTGCTTGAGGCGCGCTGCGGCATCCCCTTCGCGGGGCTCGATGTCTTTCTGAATGTCGCGGGCGGCCTTCGGGTCTCCGAGCCCGCCGCCGACCTTGCCGTCGCCGGAGCCCTGCTCTCGGCGCGCGAGGATGTGGCGATCCCGCCGGATATGGTGCTTTTCGGTGAAATCAGTCTCTCCGGCGCGCTTCGCCCGGTCGGACAGACCGAAAACAGGTTGAAAGAAGCTTCGAAACTTGGTTTCTCACAGGCGACTGTGCCGTCCCATTCGAAAATCGAAGGGGCCGCAGGCATGAAGGTTCGGCAGATGCCCGACCTGACCGCCTTCGTGGGTGACATGTTCGGGGCAGGATAAGCCCTTGGAAGAAACGGGATTGGGGACGAAACGATGGAAAACCTGACCGCAGTCGATGGGGCCGCCGCGCTCATCATCGTCATTTCGGCCATCCTTGCCTTTTCGCGCGGGCTGGTGCGAGAACTCATGGCGATCCTCGGCTGGATCGGCGCGGCGATCGCCGCCTACTACTTCGCCCCCGGCGTTCAGCCCCTGGTCAAGGAACTGCCCGTCGTAGGCGAATTCCTGTCCGACAGCTGCGAACTTTCCGTGGTCGCGGCCTTTGCCGGGGTCTTCGTCATCGGCCTGATCGTCGCGGCCCTCTTCACCCCGCTCTTCTCGGGCGCCGTCCAGCGCTCGGCCGTCGGCGGGATCGACCAGGCGCTTGGCTTTCTGTTTGGTGCGGCACGCGGTGTCCTTCTGATTGCCATCGCCTTCATCGTCTACGACCGGGTCCTCAGCGACCAGCGGATCGAGATGATCGACAATTCCCGCACCGCCCTCGTCTTCGCGAACTTCCAGGCGCAGATCGACCAGAACATTCCCTCGGACGCACCGGGCTGGATCGTCGACCGCTACAACGATCTGACCAACGTCTGCGCCCCCGGTGGCGCCCCGGTGATCCAGAGCGCGCCCGAAGCCCCGGCAACCGAGGCTCCTGCCACCAACCCGTGATCCGCAACAGGCGTTTCGGGGCGTGACAGCCCCGAGCCGCTGCCTTACATAGCGGGCCAAGGCTTAAGGCAAGGATTCGGACGTATGACTCCCTTCCGCTCGCACCCCTTCGATGACGACAAGCTGAAGGAGGAGTGCGGCATTTTCGGCGTGGTCGGTGTGGCCGATGCGTCGAACTTCGTGGCGCTTGGCCTGCACGCGCTGCAGCACCGGGGGCAAGAGGCAGGCGGGATCGTCAGCTACCACCCCGACCACGGTTTCAACTCGGCCCGTCGCTTCGGCTATGTCCGCGACAACTTTACCAAGGCGGACGTGATGGACACGCTGCCGGGATCGCTGGCGATTGGCCATGTCCGCTATTCCACTGCCGGGTCCAAGGGTGCCACCGCGATCCGCGACGTGCAGCCCTTCTTTGGCGAGTTTTCGATGGGCGGTTGCGCGATTGCCCATAACGGCAACCTGACCAATGCCGCTGCCCTGCGGCGCGAGCTGATCGAGCGCGGCTCGATCTTCCAGTCCTCGTCCGACAGCGAATGCATCATCCACCTGATGGCCCGGTCGATCCAGAAGACCTTGTCAGAACGGATCAAGGACGCGCTCCGCCGCGTCGAAGGCGCGTTTTCGGTCGTCGCCATGACCCGCACCAAGCTGATCGGCGTCCGCGACCCCCTGGGCGTGCGCCCCCTCGTCCTCGGCCGGATCGGCGACCACGGCTGGGCGCTGTCGTCCGAAACCTGCGCCCTGGATATCATCGGCGCCGATTTCGTCCGCGAGATCGAGCCGGGCGAGATGGTGGTGATCGAAGGCAACAAGGTCGAATCGACCCGCCCCTTTGCCCCGGCCAAGCCCCGGTTCTGCATCTTCGAAAACGTCTATTTCAGCCGCCCCGACAGCATCATCGGCGGCCGTTCGGTCTATGAAACCCGCCGCCAGATCGGCGTGGAACTCGCGCGCGAGGCCCCGGTCGACGCCGACCTCGTCTGCCCGGTCCCCGACTCTGGCACCCCGGCAGCGATCGGCTACAGCCAGGAATCGGGCATCCCCTACGCGATGGGGATCATCCGCAACCAGTACATGGGCCGCACCTTCATCGAGCCGACCGACAGCATCCGCAACATGGGTGTCCGGTTGAAGCTGAACGTCAACCGCGCGCTGATCAAAGGCAAGCGGGTGATCCTGGTCGACGACTCTGTCGTGCGCGGGACGACCAGCCGCAAGATCAAGGACATGATCCTGGAGGCGGGTGCTGCCGAGGTCCACTTCCGCATCGCCTCCCCCCCGACCGCCTGGCCCTGCTTTTACGGCGTCGACACCCCGGAGCGGTCAAAGCTCCTCGCCGCAACGATGTCCGAGGATGAGATGCGCGACTGGATCGGCGTCGACAGCCTGAAGTTCGTCAGCCTAGACGGCCTCTACCGCGCCGCAGGCGAAGCGATGGGCCGCGACATGGCCAACCCGCAATACTGCGACGCCTGCTTCTCGGGCGACTACCCGGTCGCGCCCTCGGACAAGATCGAGGAAGGGTTTGAGATGAAGGCGGCAGAGTGAGCAACCGCGACGCTTCCGCCGTCGACGCCTACATCGCCGCCCTGCCCTCCGACCAGCGCGACGCGCTGACCGCCCTCCGCACCCGCCTCAAAGCCCTCCTGCCCGACCACCTCGAAACCCTGTCCTACGCCATGCCCGGCTTCCGCCAGCCCGGCCCGAAGGGCAAGATGGTCATCGGCTACGCGGCCTTTGCCAGACACCTCGGCCTCTACCCCCATTCCGGCACGGTGATCCCCAATATCGACTGCACCCCGTTCAAGACCTCGAAATCCGGCGTCCTCTTCACTCCCGACCGCCCGCTCCCCGATGCGCTCCTCCACCAGATCATCGCTACCCGCCAGGCCGAACTGGCTGCGGGCTATGGTCGCAAGGGTTAGGCCCCCCTCCCCCTTGCCATTTGCCCTTTTCAAAAATACTCCCGCCGGAGGCGCCAACAGCCCCGCAAGGACCATCCCATGACCCAGAAGATCGCTCTCGTCACCGGTGCCTCGCGCGGCCTTGGCGCGGCCATCGCCGAGCAGGTTGCGTTGCGCGGCTGGCATGTCGTGGCCATCGCGCGCACTGTCGGAGGGCTTGAAGAGCTGGACGACCGGGTCAGGAAAGCTGGTCTGCCGGGGGCCGGGGCACTGACCCTTGCGCCGATGGACGTGACCAACGACGACGCAATGCGCCATCTCTGCCGGTCGATTCACGACCGTTGGGGTGGGCTGAACCTTTGGGTCCATGCGGCGATCCATGCCGCGCCTCTGGCCCCGGCGGGGCACATCGACCAGAAGGACTGGGAGAAATCGCTCGCCACCAACGCCCGCGCCACGGGAATGCTGATCCCGATGGTCGAGCCTTTGCTGAAGGCGCACGAGGGCACCGCGCTTTTCCTCGACGATCCCCGTGCGGGCCAGCCGTTCTTCGGGTCTTATGGGGCCACCAAGGCCGCCCAGATGGCACTCGCCCGCAGCTGGCAGGTAGAGACGGCGAAACACGGCCCCCGCGTGGTCATTGCGACGCCAGCGGGCTTGCCCACCGCCACCCGGGCGCGGTTCTTCCCGGGAGAGGACCGCACAAAACTTGCCGATGTGCAGGCCGAAGCGGCGCGGATTCTCGATAGCCTCTGACTAGCCCTTCAGCGCCGCGTCGATAGCCGCCCACAGCACCTCCACCGGCTCCACTCCGACCGACAGCCGGATGAACCCCTCCGCCACCGCGTCGCCCCACCGCGCCCGACGTTCGGCTGCGGTATGTACCCCGCCGAAACTGGTCGCCTGCTCGATCAGCGGGCAGCGGGAGAGGAAGCCTTCCGCGTCGGCTTCGCCCGCCAGTTCGACGCCGATCAGGAAGCCCCCGTTCACCATCTGAGCGCCCACGGCCTTGTGCGACGGGTCGCCCGACAGACCGGGATACCGCACCCCCCGCACTTTCGGATGCGCCGCCAGCCGTCCGGCGATCACCGCGGCACTGGCGCACATGCGGGACAGGCGGACCTCCAGCGTCTCCAGCCCCCGGTGCACGAGATAGGCCTCGAACGGTCCCGGCACCGACCCCGACTGCCGCCGCCACTCGCGGATGCGGGCCATCAAGTTCGCATCCCGCCCCGCGACATGACCGAAGAGAGCATCGGAGTGGCCAGCGGGGGCCTTGGTATCGGCGGCCACCACCAGGTCGGCCCCCAGATCCAGCGGGCGCTGCAAAAGTGGCGTCATCGTAGTGTTGTCGACGATCACCAGCGCCCCGGCGGCATGGGCACGGTCAGCGATGGCGGCGATGTCGACGGTGTCGAGGCCAGGATTCGACGGGGTCTCGATGTAGATCACCTGAAAGTCGGTGAAGTCCGCCGTCTCCATCTCCAGCGTCGGGACCTGCACCACCTCGACCCCGTAGACCTGCAGCAGGTCGCGGCCCAGAAGCCGGGTCACGTAGTATCCATCCGACGGGATCATCACTTTCGCGCCCGCCTTCAGGCACGAAACCAGCGCAGCCGTGATCGCGGCCATGCCGGACGGGAAGGAGACGACCTCGGCCGCCTCCAGGATCGACAACTGCGCCTCGACCGCGTCCCAGGTGGGCTGGCCGGACCGGCCGTAGTAATGCGCGGCCCCCTGCGCCTGCGGCAGGTGGAAAGTGGTCGCGACCGAGATCGGGGGCACGACGGGCTCGCCCAGGGCAAGGCCCGCCTTCCGGTGATGCAGCAGGCGGGCGATCAGGGCGTCGGTGTTGGCGGTCATGGAGGCTCCTTCGTGTCCACGCGGGACAGGCAGTTGGCCCACAACGAAATCAAGGGCTTGGCCGTGGACGTTTACCTGACCTTAACTGTCCCGCACGGGTCACTCAAGCCGTGCCGGAAAGCCGGGCGCGCGGAGGTCGGTGCCGAGGAGGTCCTCCAAAAGCTTTGCAATCATCGGCGACTGCGCCTCACCGCCATAGGCGGCTTTGGCGGCGATGTAGGTCTGGTTGGTCATCGAGGCGAGGTCCAGGGGCACCCCGAACTCCTTGCCGAAGCCAAGCGCAAAGCCCAGGTCCTTCAGCGCAAGGTCGATGTTGAAGGCGATGTCGTAGGACCCGTTCAGGATAAGCGCACCTTCGGTCTCATGCACGAAACTGTTTCCGGATGACGCGGCAATCGCATGCCACGCCTGCCCCAGGTCCAGACCGCCGCGCTTGGCCAGCATCAGGGCCTCGGAGGTGGCCTTGAGGTGGATGAAAGCCAGCATGTTGGTGATGACCTTGATGATCGAGGACGACCCCAGCGGCCCCATGTGGAAGATCCGGTCGCCCATCGCCTGCATCGCCTTGTAGTGCAGGTCGTACAGGTCGCGGCCCCCCCCCGCCAGCATGGTGATCTTGCCCTGATAGGCCAGATGCACGCCACCCGTGACCGGCAGCTCCATCATCCGCACGCCGCCTTCCGCAGCCACGGCGGCCAGTTTCAGCACCTCGTCCCGGCCAAGCGTCGACATCTCGACCCAAGAGGCATCCTTGCGCATGTGCGGCAGGATGTTGCGGAGCACACGTTCGGACACGGCGGGCGACGGCAGGCAGGTGATGACGTGGTCAACCGCGCCGGCGACCTCCTCAGCGCTTGAGGCCAGTACCGCACCTTGAGCGACCAGCGGCTCGGCCAGTTTCGGGTTCAGGTCATAGACCGTGACCTTGAACCCGGCCTTCACCAGACAGCCCGCACAGGCCGCGCCAAGGTTGCCAAGGCCGATGTATCCGTAGTGCATTTTTATCCCTTTTCAGTGCCTTGGCAGGATTAATTGAAGTAGATGTTGAACCGTTTGCGGATCGCTGCGTCGATCTCGGGATCGACCCGGCAACCGGCCTTGGACAGGATCGAATTTTTCCGGGCGATGGCGGTATCCAACAGCAGCGGCTTGCCCGCCTCGTTCCATTCCTTGGGCGACATGCGGTTGCCGACGTTGGGATAGATGTATTCGGTCTGCATCAGTTTCAGCGTCTGATCCGAGCCGAGGTAGTGGCCCGGCCCCCCCATGCAGACCTCTTTCATCGCCTGGATCGAGGTCGAGTCCGGCGTCACGTCGATCCCGCGCACCAGTCGCATCGCCTGACCCAACAGATCGTCGCCCAGCACCAGCGATTCCAAACAGAAGCCGAGGAGCGAGGCATGCATCCCGACCGCCTCGTAGCACATGTTCAGGCCCGCCAGACCGGCGAGGGCGTTGGTGATGCCCTGCTCCCAGCCCGCCTGCATGTCGGGAAGCTTCGAATCGGAGATGCCCGACGCCGCCCCGCCCGGCAGGTCGTAGAACCGGTGCATCTGCGCGCAACCGGCGGTCAGCAGCGCCTGTTCCGCCGATCCGCCCGACATCGCACCCGTTCTCAGATCGGAAACAAAGGGCCAGGTCCCGAAGATCGCCGGCGCCCCAGGCTTGATCGCGTTGACGTAGACGACACCCGCCAGGCATTCCGCCACCGCCTGCACGATGGTCAGCGCAATGGGTGCGGGCGCTGTGGCCCCGGCCTGCCCGGCCGACAGAAGCAGCATCGGCATCCCGCGGCGGATGCAATCCTCCATAGTGATGCAGCTTTCCTCGGCGAATTTCATCGGCGGGACGACGAAGCAGTTGGAGTTCGACACGAAGGGCCGTTCCAGCCACTTCTCCTCACCCCCCGCCACCATGTGCAGCATCTCGAAGCAGTCGGCGACGTGGGACGGGTCGGAGAAGCTGGTGCCGACATGCTTTGTCGTCCCGGCCAGACACCCATAGAGGGTGTTCAGGTCCATCTCCTTGTTATCCATGACATCCCGGCAAACCATGGTGCGCTGGTAGAAGTGGATGTTCTCCAGGTTGTCGACCAGCCGCGCCGCGTCATACAAGTCCTGCGCGGTGGATTCGCGGTAGTCCAGCGTCACCGGATCGACAATGTGCACCGCCGCGCCCGCCGTGCCGTAGTGCACGTTGGTGCCGGTCAGGTGCAGGTCGTGTTTAGGGTCGCGGGCGTGCAAGGTGATGTTGCGCGCGGCGATCGCCAGCATGTCCTCGACCAGCGCGCGGGGGAACCGGATGCGCCCATCATCACCCTGGATCGCGCCCGCCTCGGTCAGCAGCTTCACGCCGGAGGGCGGGGCCTGGCTCAGGCCGATCTGCTCCAGCGCATCGAGTGCGGCAGCGTGGATCTGCTGGACGCCCGCTTCGGTCAGCGGTTTGTACTGGCCGCCAGGCAGGCCGGGCCGGACCGGTTTCACATTGTCGGCTAGAGGTGCCGCGCGCATGGCCACGCGGGCCTGTCGACCGCCGCTCCGCCGGTTGCGGGCGGGCTCGCAAATCTCGCCGATGTCGGGCATGTCGGTCATTGGGCTGATCCCTTGAGAAGAAGTGCGTCGATGTCGTCGCCGCTGGCGGTGCCCATCAGGGGCGCGAAAGACCCCTGGTCAAGCATTGCCACGGTGGCGTCGCGAATGGCGGCATGGGCAAGCCGGGCAATCTGGCTGCCGGTGGAGATGCGGCGGACGCCCATTGTTGCCATTTCTGCAACGGTAAGCTGCTTGAGCGGACCGGCGGCAAGAGCGTTCACGGGTTTGCGGACACTGGCCAGAACCTGCGCCAGTTCCGCTTTGCCGGGTGGGACGGGAAGGTAGAGGAGGTCGGCCCCAGCGGCCTCAAAGGCTTGCAGGCGGCGGATACCTTCGGAGAGGTCATAGGTCCCGTTCATCACCCCATCCGCGCGGGCGCAGAAGATGAATGGGCGGTTGAGAGCCCGGGCGGCGGCGGCCCCGGCTCGGATGCGTTCCACTGCCAGATCAAAGGGATAGGCCGGGTTGCCGGGCACCATCCGGGTGTCTTCCACGCTGATGCCGCTAAGCCCCACTTCGCCTGAGAGGCGGACGGTTTCGGCCACCTCGTCGGGGCTGTCGCCAAAACCGTTCTCGAAATCGCCCGAAATCGGCAGCGGCGTCGCGGCGATGAGGTCCTGCGCATGGGCCAGCGCTTCGTCACGGGTCACCCCGCCCATGTCGGGACGGCCCAGAGTGAAGGCGTGGGCGGCGGAAGAGGTCGCCAGTGCCTTGGCGCCAAGGGCGGCCATCATGCGGGCGGAGCCGCGGTCCCAGGGGTTGGGTATCACAAAGCAGCCTGCCTGGTGCAGGTCGTGGAAGGCCTGGTGGCGTGCGGCGAGGGTCATGCCTTGATCCTTTCGGACTGCGGATCGTGCATCGGGACAAGGCTCACGATAGCGGCATGACGTTGGCCGGCCACCTCGATCTCGTATGTCGCGCCAAGGATGTCGGCGTCGGTCTGGCCTTTGGCGGGGACATAGCCCATGCCGACCGCCCCGCCCAGGAAGTGACCGTAGTTGCCAGAGGTCACCGGGCCGATGATTTTCCCATCGCGGACAATGGCTTCGTTGTGGAAGAGGAGCGGCTCTGGGTCCTTCAGGCGGAACTGGAGCATCTTGCGGTCCAGGCCCTGGTTTTCCTTCCGCAGCACCGCGTCGCGGCCCAGGAAGCCGGGTTTCATGCGGCTGACAGTGAAGCCGAGGCCGGCTTCCAGCACATGATCTTCGTCGGTGATGTCGTGGCCCCAGTGGCGGTAGGCCTTCTCGATCCGGCAGCTGTCCAAGGTGTGCAGGCCGCAAAGCTTGAGGTCGGGTTGCGCCTCGATCAGCGCCTCGAAGACATGGGCGGTCTGGTCGGTCGGTATATACAACTCCCAGCCAAGCTCGCCCACGTAAGTCACCCGATGGGCGCGGGCGAGGCCCATGCCGATCTCGATTTCCTTCGCCTGACCAAAGGGATGCGCGGCGTTGCTGAAGTCGTTCGGGGACACCTTCGCCAGCACGTCGCGGGATTGCGGACCCATCAGGCAAAGGACGGACTCGGCGGCAGTGACGTCAGTGATGACAGCGAAATCGTCGCCGAGATGGGCGCGCATCCAGGCAAGGTTGCGTTGCAGCGTAGCGCCCGGGACCACGGCCAGATAGGCGGTCTCCGACAGGCGCGTCACAGTAAGATCGGCCTCTATCCCCCCGCGATCATTGAGGAACATGGTGTAGACGATCTTCCCCACCGGGACATCCATCTGCGCCGAGGAGAGGCGGTTGAGGTAGGCGCGGGCATCGCGACCCTCGATCCGGATCTTGCCGAACGAGGTCATGTCGAACAGACCGACACGCTCACGCACCGCCATGTGCTCGGCCCGCTGATTGTCGAACCAGTTCTGCCGTTTCCAGGAGTAGCGATACTCCCGCTCTTGCCCGTCGTTCGCGAACCAGTTGGCGCGTTCCCAACCTGCCACCTCACCAAACACCGCGCCACGGGCTTTCAGGTGTTCGTGGATCGGTGAGCGCCGAACGCCCCGCGACGTCACGACCTGCCGGTACGGGAAGTGATCGGCATAAAGAAGACCCAGCGTCTCGGTCACCCTTTCCTTCAGGTAGCGCCGGTTCTTCTGGAACGGCTGGGCGCGGCGGATGTCGACTTCCCAGAGGTCGAAGGGCGGCTCGCCTTCGGTGATCCAGTGCGCCAGCGCCTGACCCGCGCCGCCCGAAGACACGATGCCGATGGAATTGTATCCAGCGGCGATCCAATAGCCCTGCACCTCGGGCGCTTCGCCCAGGTAGTAGCGGTCGTCGGGTGTGAAGCTTTCCGGCCCGTTGAAGAAGGTGTGAATGCCCGCGGTCTGGAACAGCGGCATCCGGTTCATCGCGTGTTCGAGGATGGGCATGAAGTGATCCCAGTCCTCGGGCAGGGTGTCGAACTCGAAGTCCTTGCGGATGCCGTCCATGCCCCAGGGTTTGGCCTTGGGCTCGAACGCGCCCAGCATCATCTTGCCCGCATCCTGCTTGTAATAGGCGCATTCGTCGGGGACGCGGAGGACGGGGGTGTTCGGATCAAGGCCCGCGACGGGTTCGGTGATCAGGTAGAAATGCTCGCAGGCGTGCAGCGGCAGGGTGACGCCGTTCGCTTGCGCCAGGTCCCGGCCCCACATGCCACCGCAGTTGACGATCACATCGGCCTCGATGTGTCCCGGTCCTTCGGCGGTCTCGTAATCCACCCCGGTCACCCGGCCGCCCGCGGTCGTGACCTTGGTCACCAGCGCGCCTTCAAAGATCTTCGCCCCCCGCATCCGCGCGCCTTTGGCCAGCGCCATTGCGATGTTGGCAGGGTCGCACTGGCCATCCAGCGGCAAGGCCACGGCCCCGACGACGCCGTCGATGTTCAGGTGCGGATACTTGGCCTTCGCCTCGCCCGGCGAAATCTCATGCACTTCGACATCGAAGATGCGGGCGACTGTCGCCTGGCGCAGCAACTCCTCGTGCCGCTCTGCAGTCAGCGCGACCGAGATCGAACCGACCTGCCGCATCCCCGTGGCAACGCCCGTTTCGGACTCCAGCCCGCGATACAAATCCGCCGAATACTTCGCCAACCGCGTCATGTTCGCCGACCCGCGCAGCTGACCGATCAGCCCCGCCGCGTGCCAGGTGGTCCCCGAGGTCAGCTTCCGCCGTTCAAGCAGCACAACGTCCGTCCACCCGGCCTTGGCCAGATGGTAGGCCACCGAACAGCCCGAGACCCCGCCCCCGATCACCACCGCCCGTGCTTTCGTCGGAATCTCAGCCATTTCCTTGGTCTTTCATCTGTCCACAAATATCCCGGGGGTCCGGGGGCTGGCCCCCGGTCCGACCGCCGTCACGCGCGGATGCGTTCGTTCTTCGCGTCCCAGGCCGGCCCGTCCGCCAGAACCACCGCCTTCACCCGGTCGCCGAAGATCTCGACCTCAACCTCCCTCCCCGCCACCGCAAGGTCCGCCCGCAGCATCCCCAGCGCCATCGAATGCCCGACCCGGTAGCCCCAGGCACCCGAGGTCGTCTCGCCCACCACCTCGCCGCCATGCCAAAGCGTCGACATATACGGCGCGTCACACTCCGCCGCCTCCACTTTCAGCGACACGAACCGTTTCTTCACCCCGCGCTGCTTTTCGGCCAGCAGGGCCGCCTTGCCCGGGAAGTCGTGGTTCCAGTCGATGAACCGCTCCAGGCCGCCTTCCAGCAGCGAATAGTCGGTGGACAGGTCGCCCTTCCAGGCGCGGTAGCCCTTCTCGATCCGCATGGAGTTCAGCGCCCGCATCCCGAACGGCTTCGCGCCGCCGGCCAGCAGCGCGTCGTAGATATGCGCCGCATCGCCTCGGTCGCAGTGGATTTCCCAGCCAAGCTCGCCCGCAAAGGACACCCGGACCAGAGCTACGTCTTTCCCTGCAACCTTGGCGAAGTACTGGACCGAGAGCCAGGGCAGAGACAGGTCCGCCTCGGCGATCCCCGCCAGCAGATCGCGCGCCTTGGGGCCAGTGACGATGAAGCAGTGGATCTGGTCGGTCCAGTCTTCCAGTGTGACGCCCGCGGGCAGACCTTGCCGCAGAATGTCAGCGTCATGGCTTTGCGCGACTGCGGCAGTGATCACGCCGACATCTTCGTCGCTGAACGGCAAGCAGGTCATCTCGGTGACGATCCGGCCCCGCTCATCGGCAAAATACAAGAGGCCCGTGCGCCCCGGCTGCGGCAATTTCGACGCCGTCAGGCTGACCAAGTGCGCCCGCGCGCCCGGCCCCACCAGCCGCAACCGGGTGAAGCCCGGAAGGTCGAGGACCCCGACGCCATCCCGCACCGCCTCGGCTTCTGCCTTGATCCGGGGCTCCCAGGGACCCGCCCGGCCCCAGGTCTGGGCCGTCTCCCAGGAGGTATCGTCTCCCGGCTGGGCGTACCATTCCGCCCGCTCCCAGCCGTTATAGGGCGCGAACTGGGCGCCGAGGGCTTTCAGCCTGTCATGCACCGGCGACAGCTTGCGGTCCGCCCCGGCAGGCCAGCGCGCCATCGGGAAATGCATCCCGTATTCGTGGCCGTAGACTTCCTTGCCCTTCGCGACAAGGTAATCGTGATCCTCCCAGCCGGTGAAGCGGCGCGGGTCGCAGGACCACATGTCCCATTCGGTGGCGCCTTCGGTGACCCATTCCGCCAGCACCTTGCCCGCGCCCCCGGCCTGGCAGATGCCGAAGGTGAAGACGCAAGCCTCGAAGGCGTTCGGGACGCCCGGCATCGGGCCGATCAGCGGGTTGCCGTCGGGGGTGTAGGGGATCGGGCCGTTGATCACCTTCGTCAGGTTCGCCTGCGCCAACAGCGGCACCCGGGCCATGGCGTCGTTGATGTACCACTCCAGCCGTTCCAGGTCGTCGGGGAACAGCTGGAAGCTGAAGTCCTCGGGCATCGGGTCGTCCGGCGTCGCCCAATGCGCGCGGCAGGGGTTCTCGTAGGGGCCGAGGTTGAAGCCCATCTTCTCTTGCCGCAGGTAGTAGGAGGAATCCACGTCGCGCAGCAAAGGCAGCTTGTGACCGACTTCCTTCGACCAGGCCTCAAGCTCCGGGATCGTGTCGAACAGCATGTACTGGTGGCTCATCACCATCATCGGCACGCGCCGCCCGAACATCGCACCGACCTGGGCCGCGTAGTAGCCGCCCGCGTTCACGACATATTCGCAGCGGACCTCGCCCTTCGGCGTCGACAACACCCATTCGGTGCCGGTCCACTTCGCCGCCGTCACCGGGCAGAACCGCTCGATCCGCGCGCCCAGCTTGCGCGCCCCGGTGGCCAGCGCCTGGGTCAGCTGTGCCGGGTCGATGTCGCCGTCATAGGGGTCGTACAGCGCGCCGGTCAGGTCATGCGTCTCCAGAAATGGATAGCGCGAGGTGATCTCGTCCGGCCCAAGGACGTCCAGGTCCATCCCCTGATAGCGCCCCATCCCAGCGACACGCCTGAACTCCTGCAGGCGCTCCTTGGAATGACCCAGCCGCACCGATCCGGTAACATGGTAGTTCATCGGGTAACCGACCGCCTCGCCCAGGCCGCGATACAGCGACGCCGAATAGCGCTGCATGTTCATGATCGACCACGAGGACGAAAACGTCGGCACATTCCCCGCTGCGTGCCAGGTAGAACCCGCCGTCAGCTCGTTCTTCTCCAAGAGCAGCGCGTCGGTCCAGCCCGCTTTCGCGAGGTGATACAGGGCCGAGGTTCCCACCGCCCCGCCGCCGATGATCACCACCCGAGCTTGCGCAAAATCCGCCATCGCCGCCTCCCCAATCCGCGCGTCACTATCCGCCGCATTGCACCCGCTTTCAATTCGGTCATAACCGGGCTATTGATCGAGAAAACCGATCACAGGACTTTCTCTTCCCCAAATATCCCACGGGGGGTCCGGGGGGTGTGAAACCCCCCGGGGCCCGCTCCAGGCAAAAGCGTTCAGTCCATGCAGATCGACCTCCTCGACACCTTCCTCGACCTCGCCGAGACGCGCAGCTTTCACCGGACTGCGGAACGGCTGCGGATCACCCAGTCCACCGTCTCCGCCCGTGTCTCGGCGTTGGAGCAAGCCGTCGGCCAGCGCCTCTTTGACCGATCCCGCGCGGGGACCGACCTCACACCCGAGGGCAAGCGGTTCGAGCCCCACGCCCGCGCGCTTCGTCACGAATGGAACGAAGCCAAGCGGCGCATCCAGATCCCGCAAGGCGCAGCACAGCTTTTGCGGCTGGGCATCCAGAACGACCTCGCGGCGGTCTATCTCGGCGACTGGGTGGCCGAGTTTCGCGCGGCGCTGCCCGAGACCGCTTTCTACATCGAGCCGGACTATTCCAACCAGATGTGCGCCGACCTTCTGACCGGCATCCTCGACTTTGCAGTGATGTTCAGCCCGAAACCGCACCCTGACCTGCATTTCGATTCTGTGGGCGATGTCACCTATCGCATGGTCTCGACCGACAGCCCCCGCCTCGCCGAAGTCATGCCCGACCGCTTCGTCTTCGCGCATTTCTCCCCCGCCTTCGAGGAAATGCACCGCCAGCTGACGCCCGAGCTTGCGACATCACCGGTTTCGGTCGGGCAGTCCGGGTCGGTCGTCTCGCTGCTGACGGCGATGGGCGGGTCAGGCTATGTGCTGGAAAAGACGGCTGCGGATCTGATTGCCGGGGGCCGTTTCATCGCGGTCGAGGATGCCCCCGACCTGCGCCAGCCGGTGTTTGCCGCGATCCACATCCGGCACCGCACGCTTCCCCTGCACCGCAAGCTGACCCATCTCGTCGCCCGGCATTTCCGCGACGCAAGGTAGGGTGGGCGATCCGCCCACCTTACCGACGAAAGCCCGCAATCGCCTCGCCCTGATGGCGGAGCTTCTTGCCCAACCCCATCTGGTCGACCCAGTCCTGCATCGGCGGGGTCAGCGGACCATAAAGGTCAGTCCGCGCCAGCCGCGCCGCCGCCCGCAGCGCCACCATCTCGGGCCAGGCCATGATCAGGTCGTGATGCCCGACCCAGGCCTCCGGCCCTTCATAGATCGACACCAGCCGCCGTTCCTTGGGCCCAGAGCCGAAGAACCGGTAACTCCGCAGCCCCTCATGCCCCTGCAGCCGGACCCGCGGCACCAGCAGCCGAACCGCCCGGTCAAACCCGCCAGGATCGCGCAGGGCGTAGAAGTTGACGACAACGATCTCAGAGCTCATCCCGCCACCGGTTCACGATCGGATAGCGTCGGTCCAGCCAGAAGGCCTTTTGCGTCAGCCGCACACCGGGGGCCGACTGGAACCGCTTGTATTCTGCCAGATACAGCAGGTGCTCCACCTTCTTCACCACCGCCCGGTCAAAGCCCAGGGCGACGATGTCCGCGACCGCCATCTCCTTTTCCACCAGGCATTCCAGGATCACGTCCAGCACCTCGTAGGGCGGCAGGCTGTCATCGTCGCGCTGGTTCGCGCGCAGTTCCGCAGACGGAGGCCGCGCGATGATCGCTTCGGGGATCACCTCGCCCGGAGGTCCCTTCATCCACGCCCGGTGGTTCTCGTTCCGCCAGCGCGCGGTCAGGAACATGCGGGTCTTGTACATGTCCTTCACGGGGTTGTAGCCGCCATTCATGTCGCCGTAGATCGTGCAATATCCGACTGCCATTTCCGACTTGTTGCCGGTGGTCAGGAGCATCTCGCCGAACTTGTTCGACAGCGCCATCAGCATCACGCCGCGCAGACGCGACTGGATGTTCTCTTCGGTGATCCCCGGCTCGGTCCCGGCGAACAAAGGCCCCAGCGCCTCGCCCACAGCACCCTGCGCACCAGTGATCGGCACAGTGTCATAGCGGCAGCCCAAGGCCTTCGCCGCCGCCGTCGCCAGGTCCAGCGACTGCTGGCTGGTGAACTCGCTTGGCAGCATCACGCAGCGCACATTTTCCGGCCCAAGCGCGTCCACCGCCATCGCCGCGACAATCGCCGAGTCGATCCCGCCCGACAGGCCCAGAAGCGCCTTCTTGAACCCGCATTTGCGCATGTAATCGCCGGTGGCCATCACGCAGGCGCGATAGTCCGCCTCACCAATTGGGGGGATCTCGTGGATCTCGCCCGGGTCCGCCTCCCACCCCTCTGCCCCACGGCGGAAGGTGACCATCACCTCACATTCGTCGAACTGCGGCAGCTGCGCCATCAGCCGCCCGCCGGGGTTCAAGACCATGGAAGACCCGTCGAACACCTGGTCATCCTGCCCGCCGACCATGTTCAGGTAGACCAAGGGCAAGCCCGTCTCGACCACGCGGGACACCATCAGGTTCAGCCGCAAGTTCGGCTTACCCCGGTGATAGGGCGAGCCGTTCGGGATCAAAAGGATCTCCGCCCCCGTCTCGGCCAGCGTTTCGGCCACATCCGGGTGCCAGGCATCCTCGCAGATCGGCGTCCCGATCCGCACGCCGCGCACCACATAGGGCCCATGCACGTCGGCCGAGGCGAAGACCCGCTTTTCGTCAAACACTGCGTCGTTCGGCAAATGGTGCTTCAACACCCGGGCGTGGACCCGACCACTGTCCAGCACATAGTAGCCGTTGTACAGCTTGCCCCCCTGCTGCACCGGCCCGCCGATCCCCAGCGCGGGGCCTTCGGCACAGTCACGAGCCAAAGCCTCCACCGCCGCCACGGCAGCCTCCACGAAGGCAGGCTTCAGGATCAGGTCCTGGGTCTGGTAGCCGGTCACGAACATCTCGGTCAGCGCCACCATGTCCGCCCCCGCCGCGCGGGCAGTGTCCCAGGCGGCCTTGGCCCGTGCCACGTTCGCCGCAATCGCCCCCACGGTGGGGTTCAGCTGCGCCAGCATCAGTTTGAACGTGTCGCTCATCGAAGGCCCCCACTACATCCTCTCCTTTTACCAGACCGGGCCCCAAGGGAAAGTGCCTTGGGCGACACAAACCCGCGCAATACAGGCGATGCCAGAGAGATGATGGCCGCAAGCTTGTCACACTGGTTGCCCCCCCTTACCCTGCCTTCGACACGCCCCGGGGATTCGTCCATGCGCCTGCTTACTGTCACGCTGCTTGCCGCCCTCGCCCTGCCCGCACAGGCGCAAGACGGCGAGGTCATCACCAAGCAGTATGACGACGGATCGGTCTACGAGGGCACCTTCAAGGACGGCCGCCAGCACGGGACCGGCACCTACCGGCTGCCCTCGGGGTTTGAATACACCGGAGACTGGGTCGATGGCGCGATCACCGGCCAGGGCACCGCGCGCTATCCCAATGGCTCGGTCTATGAGGGCACGTTCGAGAACGGCCAGCCCGATGGCACCGGCAAGATCACCTCACCTGACGGGCGCACCTATGAGGGCGACTGGTTCGAGGGCCAGATGACCGGCGAAGGGGTGGCGACCTATGCCAACGGCTCGGTCTATCAGGGCAGCTTCGTCAAGGGCACCCACAACGGCAAGGGCAAGCTGACCAACCCCTCGGGCTACACCTACGAGGGTGATTGGGTGATGGGGGTCAAGGAAGGCCGCGGCCGGATCGCCTACCCCGACGGCACGGTCTACGACGGCACGCTGGTCAAGGGCCAGCGGTCGGGCAATGGCAAGCTGACGATGCCGGACGGGTTGGTCTACCAGGGCGCCTGGTCAGAGGGCCAGATCAACGGCAAGGGCATCCTGACCCAGCCCAACGGCGACGTCTACGAAGGCGCGTTCAAGGATGGCCTGCGCGAGGGTGAGGGCAAGCTGACCCACAAGAACGGCGACATCTACTTTGGCGCCTGGGTCAAGGATCGCCGCCAGGGCCAGGGCAGTTTCACCACTACGGACGGCTTCAAATACGAAGGCGCCTGGGTCGATGGCCGGATGGAGGGGACGGGGTCGATCACCTATCCAGACGGGTCGGTCTATATCGGCGCGATGAAGGGTGACCAGCCGCAGGGTCAGGGCGCGATCACCTATCCTGACGGCTCGACCTACCAGGGCAACTGGCAGGCCGGGCAGATCGAAGGCACCGGCCGCGCCACCTACAAGGACGGCCGGGTCTATGAGGGTGCCTTCAAGGGCGCCCGGCCGGATGGTACGGGGGTGATGACCTATCCCGACGGCTACCGGTATGAGGGCGACTGGGTCGAAGGCCAGCGCGAAGGCGTGGGGTCGGCGGTCTATGCGGACGGGAGCCTGTACAAAGGTACGTTCAAGGCGGGCCTGCGCAATGGCGAGGGCGAGTTCTCGACGACCGACGGATTCAAGTATGTCGGCCAGTGGGTCGCGGGCGTGATCGAGGGCCGGGGGGTGGCAACCTATCCCGAGGGCGATGTCTACGAGGGGATGTTCAAGGCCGGCCGCCGCGAGGGACAGGGCAAACTGACTTACGTCAGCGGAGAGGTGGCCGAAGGGATCTGGCAGAACGGCGTGCTGACCGCGCCGCCAGAGGCCCCGGCGGAGGCTGCTCCGATTGAGGGCGAGACCCCTCCCGCGCCGGTGGAAGGTGAGACCCCAGCCGAACCCGCGACGAACCCGTAGGTCGGGCTTCAGCCCGACTCTCCCCCGACGCCCGGAGCCACCGTAGGGTGCGCTACAGCGCACCGTTCTGCACCCGCCGGACACCCCGTCTTCCCCGAGAAAGCAGGGAATCAGGTCTTATGGCGCGTAATATCTGGATTTCCCGCTTTCGCGGGAATGACAGTTCGGGCGAGGCTCAACCGATTAACACCACCTTAACGACCCCATCTAACACCTTGAAATCCCTCACTACATCATCCCTGTCCACCGTGGACACCTCCGCCGCACGCCTCAGAACACCATCCCCACCCGATGCCCCGGAGCATGCGCGAGCCGCACCAGGGTGACCGGCCCCTCCGTCCCCTGCGTGGTCCGCTCGGCCACCAGAAGCGGCGTCCCCGGTGCGACCCCCATCACCTCGACCTCGCGAGGCGAGGCCGGTTCGGCGGTGAAGGCGATGTCGCCGGAAACCAGGCTGACATGGGTCACCAGCCACTCGTTCACGCTGACCTCAGTGAAATCCGGGGCGGGCACGGGCAGGACCTCCGGGTTCAGCCAGCGGGTCTCCAGCACGAAGGGCCGCCCCCCGGCAAGGTGGAGCGTCTCCAGATACCGCATCGGCTGGCCTTCGGGCAGGCCAAGACGGGCGGTCACCGGAACCGGCGCGGGGGTCATCCGGTCAGCCAGAAGCTTGAAGTCGTAGGGCAGGCCCCGGCCCAGCACGTCCAGCCGGATCACCGGGATCTCCAGCCTCGCCCGGCGGACCGGGAGTTCGGCGACCCGGGTCCCCGCCCGCTTCTTCCGCTCGATCACCCCGGCTTCGGCAAGCGCGGTCAACGCCCGGTTGACCGTCGCCCGCGCCACCCCAAACTCCGAAGCCAGCGCCTCCTCGCCCGGGATCAGGGCGCCCGGCGGCCAGTCGCGCGCCCGGATGCGGCGCAGGACCTCGGCGCGGATGTCCTCCCAGCCGAGGGTCACAGGGTATCCCGCAGACGGCGCATCGTGGCGCGGAAGCGGGTCTCGGTTGCCTCGCGCGCAATGTGGCGGCCCGCCTGGACGATGTGGCGGCCAGCCGACCAAAGGTCCGTGACGAGGCCGTCGCGCCCGGCAAAGAGGAAGGCATCCAGAAGCTGGTCGCCCGCCAGCCCGTCCAGCCGCAGATCGCCGGTGTCGAGCGCCAGAAGGTCCGCCCACTGCCCGACCTCGATCCGCCCCGTGGCCCGCCCCGCCGCCTGCGCGCCGCCATGTGCTGCCGCCTCCCAGAGGAGCCGCCCGGTCGACCGTGTATCGGCCAGCACCGCCCGGGCCTTCAGGTTCAGACGCTGCGAATATTCCAGCAGCCGCAGTTCCTCGGGCAGCGAGATGCGGACGTTGCTGTCGGTGCCCACCCCCAGGGTCCCCCCTGCGGCCAGCCAGCCCGGCGCGTCGAAGATGCCGTCGCCCAGGTTCGCCTCGGTGATCGGACATAGCCCCGCAACGGCCCCGGTCCTGGCCAGACTGGCGGTATCAGAGGGCGTCATCTGGGTCGCATGAATCATGCACCAGCGCGGGTCCAGGGGCAGGTTTGCCACCGCCCAGTCCACCGGTCGCGCCCCCCAGGCGGCCTGCACCTCGGTCACTTCGGCGACCTGCTCGGCAATGTGGATGTGCACCGGTCCGCCCGGCAGCATCCCCGCCACACGCTTCAGGGTCGGCAGGCTGACAGCCCGCAGGGAATGCGGCGCGACACCGAGGACGGCGTCCGGCATCCCCGCCAGTGCGCGCCCTGCCCCGTCCAGCACCGCCGCGTAGACGTCAGGCGAGGAGCCGAACCGCAGCTGACCTCCGGCCAAAGGACGCCCATCGACCCCGCCCTGTTCGTAGATCACCGGCAGATGCGTCAGGCCCAGCCCCGTCTCCCGCGTGGCCGCGGCGATCCGGCCTGACATCTCGGCAGGGTCGGCATAAGTCCCGCCGCCGACGGGATGGTGCAGGTAGTGGAACTCGCAGACCGCCGAGAACCCGGACTCCGCCATCTCCACCATCGCCTGCGCGGCTATCGCCTGCACGTCCTCGGGCGAAAGGCGGTCCAGAAAGCGGTACATCAGCCTGCGCCAGGTCCAGAAACTGTCCTGCCCCGCGGTCCGCGCCTCGGTCAGCCCGGCCATCGCGCGCTGGAAGGTGTGGGAGTGCAGGTTGACTGGCGCGGGCAACAGGACACCATGGCCCTGCCCCGGAACGCCTGTCGTCACCTCGGCAATGCGGCCCGCGTCAACGCGGATGCGGACGTCCGTCGCCCAGCCGTCAGGCAGTAAGGCGGAAGCGGCGTGAAGGATCATGGCGACTCGCTTGACTTGGCATTATGTCTAGACATATTAGCCAATAGATCACCCATAAGGCAAGCCGATGCTCCTGACCCACGCCACTCTTGCGACGATGACGGATGGATATGCCCTGATCCCCGACGCTGCCGTGGCGCTGGACGGTGAACGTATCGCCTGGGCTGGCCCGATGTCCGACCTGCCGGCCGAATACCGCACCCTGCCGCAGCATGATTGCGCCGGGCGGCTGATGACGCCTGGCCTGATCGACTGCCACACCCACGCAGTCTTCGCCGGACATCGGGCGGTGGAGTTCGAGCTGCGGCTGAAGGGCGCCAGCTACGAGGAGATCGCCCGCGCGGGGGGCGGCATCCTGTCCACCGTGACCGCTACCCGGGCCGCGTCCGAGGGCGAGTTGCTGGCCCGCGCGCTGCCCCGGGTTGACCAGCTGATCGCCTCGGGTGCCACCACCATCGAGGTCAAGTCGGGCTACGGGTTGACCGTCGAGGACGAGCTGAAGATGCTCCGCGTCGCCCGCCGGATCGGTCAGTCGCGCCCGGTGACGGTGAAGGCCACGCATCTCGCCGCCCATGCTATTCCGCCGGAATACAAAGGCCGCGCAACGGCTTACATCGACGAAGTTGCGCTTCCTTCCCTGCGCCAGGCCCAGACCGAGGGGCTGGTCGATGCCGTCGATGCCTTCTGCGAGGGGATCGCCTTCTCGGTCGACGAACTGCGTCCGCTGTTTGCCGAAGCCCGCGCCCTTGGCCTGTCGGTGAAGCTCCATGCCGAGCAACTGTCCGACCTTGGCGGGGCGGCCTTCGCAGCCCAGCAAGGCGCGCTGTCGGCGGACCACCTGGAATACCTCTCGCCCGACGGTATCGCCGCGATGGCCGCTGCCGGGACCGTCGCCGTGATCCTGCCCGGCGCGTTCTACACCCTGCGCGAAAGCCAGCTGCCCCCGATCGCGGCCCTGCGTGCGGCGGGTGTGCCGATGGCGGTGGCGACCGACCTCAATCCCGGGTCCTCGCCGATGGCCTCGCTGACGCTGGCGATGAACATGGCCTGCACCCTGTTCCGTCTGACGCCGGAAGAGGCACTCCTGGGCACGACCGCCCACGCCGCCCGCGCCCTTGGGCTGTTGGACCGGGGCCGCATCGCGCCGGGTCTGCGGGCGGACCTTGCCATCTGGGACGCCGATCATCCGGCGGAACTTGCCTATCGCATCGGGGCCACGGCCCTGCACAGACGCATTTTCGGAGGTCGCCTTGACTGAAGTCCTGATCCCCGGCGCGGTGACGCTGGTCCAGCTGGAGCGGATCTTCCGCGATGAACTGCCCGCCCGCCTGCACGACAGCGCGCGGCCCGGCATCGAACGCGCTGCAAGCCACATAGCGGCGGCGGCAAGTGGCAGTGCAGCGGTCTACGGCGTGAACACCGGGTTCGGCAAGCTTGCCAGCATCAAGATCGCCCCGGAAGATACGGAGACCCTTCAGAAAAACCTGATCCTCAGCCATTGCTGCGGCGTCGGCGCGCCGATGCCGAGGGACGTGGCGCGGCTGATGATGGTGCTGAAGCTCCTCTCCCTCGGTCGCGGTGCATCTGGGGTCCGGCCCGAGGTTGTGGCCCTGATCGAAGGCATGCTGGAACAGGGTGTGACCCCGGTGATCCCGGATCAGGGGTCTGTGGGGGCGTCCGGAGATCTTGCGCCGCTTGCGCACATGACAGCGGTCATGATCGGCCATGGTGAGGCGACGGTCGACGGTCAGGTGAAGCCCGGCGGCGAAGCGCTTGCCCTGAAAGGACTTTCGCCGATCACGTTGGGCGCAAAAGAAGGCCTGGCGCTGATCAACGGCACCCAGTTTTCCACCGCCTATGCGCTGGCGGGTCTGTTCCAGGGCTGGCAGGCCGCGCGTGAGGCTCTGGTCATCTCGGCCCTGTCGACCGATGCGATCATGGGGTCCACTGCACCTTTGGAGGCCGAAATTCACGCCCTGCGCGGCCAGCCCGGCCAAATTGCCGCTGCGGCCACCATGCGCGCGCTGCTTGCGGGCAGTGAGATCCGCGAAAGCCACCGTGAGGGCGACACCCGCGTGCAGGACCCCTATTGCATCCGCTGCCAGCCGCAGGTGACCGGCGCCGCGATGGACGTCTTGCGGATGGCCGCCCGCACGCTGGAAATCGAAGCGAATGCGGCCACCGACAACCCTCTCGTCCTGTCCGATGGCCAGATCGTCAGTGGTGGCAACTTCCACGCCGAACCTGTTGGTTTTGCAGCAGACATGATCGCGATGGCCCTGGCCGAGATTGGGGCGATAGCCCAGCGTCGGGTAGCGCTGATGGTGGACCCGACGCTGTCCTTCGACCTGCCCGCCTTCCTCACGCCGAAGCCCGGCTTGAACTCCGGCCTGATGATCGCCGAGGTGACGACTGCTGCATTGATGAGCGAGAACAAGCACCTCGCCCATCCGACCGTGATCGATTCGACCCCCACCTCTGCCAACCAGGAGGACCATGTCAGCATGGCCGCCCACGGCGCGCGACGGTTGCGCCGGATGGTGAAGAACCTGAACGTGATCCTCGGCGTCGAGGCGATGTGCGCCGCGCAAGGCGTCGAATTCCGCGCGCCGCTCAGAACCTCCGCCCCCTTGCAGGCCGCCGTGCGCGCGCTGCGGACTCAGGTCCATGCGCTGGAAGAAGACCGCTACCTCGCGCCTGACCTCGCCGAGTCCGCTGCGCTGGTGGCTGACGGAGCGCTCTCGAAGGCCACGGGTGTCGCGATGCCCAATCTCCTTTCATCTGTCTGAAAATATCCTCTGGGGGTCCGGGGGGCGAAGCGCCCCCGGGATCTCCCACCCCGCGATGGAGCCCTGCCATGACCAACCCCCGCCACAACCTCCGCGACGTCTACCCGCCAACCGGGCCGGAGAAGACCGCCAAGACCTGGGCCGGTGAGGCCGCGATGCGGATGCTGATGAACAACCTGCATCCGGATGTGGCCGAAAACCCGCACGAGTTGGTCGTCTATGGCGGCATCGGCCGCGCCGCGCGAACCTGGGAAGATTTCGACAGGATCGTCGCCGGGCTTAGGGACCTGGAGGCGGACGAGACGCTGGTCGTCCAGTCGGGCAAGCCGATCGCCATTGTCCGCACCCACACGGACGCGCCACGGGTGCTGATTGCGAACTCCAACCTTGTGCCGCACTGGGCGACCTGGGCGCATTTCAACGAGCTGGATCGCAAGGGTCTGATGATGTACGGCCAGATGACCGCCGGGTCCTGGATTTACATTGGAACTCAAGGCATTGTGCAGGGAACCTACGAAACCTTCGCCGAGGCGGGACGGCAGCATTACGACGGCAACCTGAAGGGCCGCTGGATCTTGACTGGCGGCCTTGGCGGCATGGGCGGCGCGCAGCCCTTGGCGGCAGTGATGGCCGGGGCCTGCTGTCTGGCGGTCGAGGTTGACGAGACGCGCATCGATTTCCGCCTGCGCACCCGGTATGTCGACGCGAAGGCCAAGACGCTGGACGAGGCGCTGGCGATGATCGCCGAGTGGACCGCGAAAGGTGAGGCGAAGTCGGTGGGCCTTCTGGGTAACGCGGCTGACGTGTTCCCCGAGCTTCTCAAGCGGATGAAGGCGGGCGGAGTGCGGCCGGATATCGTGACCGACCAGACCTCGGCGCATGATCCGCTGCACGGCTACTGCCCCACCGGCTGGACGGTGGCGGAGTGGCGGGCGAAGCAGGAGACCGACCCGGCCGCCGTCGAAGCCGCCGCCCGGCATTCGATGCGGACGCATGTCGAGGCGATGGTTGGGTTCTGGAATGCGGGCGTGCCGACGCTGGACTACGGCAACAACATCCGGCAGGTCGCGAAGGAGGAGGGGTTCGAGAATGCCTTCGCCTTCCCGGGTTTCGTGCCCGCCTATATCCGCCCCCTGTTCTGCAAGGGGATCGGGCCGTTCCGCTGGGTGGCCCTGTCGGGCGACCCCGAGGATATCCGCAAGACCGATGCCGCGATGAAGCGGCTCTTCCCCGACAACGCCCACCTCCACCGCTGGCTCGACATGGCGGGCGAGCGGATCGCGTTCCAGGGTCTGCCTGCCCGCATCTGCTGGATCGGGCTTGGCGACCGGCACCGGGCGGGGTTGATGTTCAACGAGATGGTCGCCTCCGGGGAACTCAAGGCGCCGATCGTGATCGGGCGGGACCATCTGGATTCCGGGTCAGTGGCCAGTCCGAACCGCGAGACGGAGGCGATGAAGGACGGGTCGGACGCAGTGTCGGACTGGCCGCTGCTGAATGCGCTGGTCAATACTGCCTCGGGGGCGACCTGGGTTTCCATCCACCACGGTGGCGGCGTGGGGATGGGGTTCTCGCAGCACGCGGGTGTCGTGATCCTGGCGGACGGCACGCCGGAGGCCGCGAAACGGCTGGAGCGGGTGTTGTGGAACGACCCGGCTTCGGGGGTCTGGCGGCACGCGGATGCGGGGTATGAGACGGCCATCCAGTGTGCAAAGGACCATGGGTTGCGGTTGCCGGGGATACTCGGGAACTAGGGATGTCCGCGCAGGACAGTGTTATGGACACAAGAAAATCAATGATTTGCCTGTGGACGTTCATGTGGCGTTAACCCTGCAGGGTGAGTCGGTCTGAAGCCCGACCTACGTTGCGGACCTGGAGGATCGCGATGCACTACGCCCCCGGCCGCGAGGCTTGCCCGTTGCCCTTTTCGCCCTTCAAGTCCTGCACCGTGCCCCGGCCCATCGGCTGGCTGTCCACTGTCGACGCGGAAGGCCTCGCCAACCTCGCGCCTTACAGCCAATGGCAGAACCTGTCCTTCGACCCGCCGATGGTGATGTTTGCGGCCAACCCCTATTCCGACGGTCGCCGCAAGCATTCGGTCCTGAACGCGGAAGCCACCGGCTGGTTCGTCTGGAACATGGCGACCTATGCCTTGCGCGAGGCGGTGAACATCAGTGCGATGGAATGGCCCGAGGGTGTGGACGAGTTTCAGAAAGCAGGCGTGACCAAGGCGCCCTGCCTTGATGCCCCTGGCCCGCGTGTGGCCGAAAGCCCGGCGCAGTTCGAGTGCCGGTATCTGTCGACGACGCGGCTGAAGGGCAATTCGGCGCATGGCTGGGTGGATGTGGTCTTTGGCGAGGTCACGCAGATCCATGTGAAGGACGAGGTGATCCGGCCCGACGGCAAGCTGGACATCCCCGCGATCCGACCTTTGGCGCGGCTGGGGTATTACGACTACACGAGCGTGACCGAGACCTTCGAGATGCGCATTCCGGGCGCCAGCGACGCTGCGGCGGCGGGGCTGGAGGGGAAGTCGTGATGATGTGACCGAAGAGTCGGGCTGAAGCCCGACCTACGCCGGATCGAAGCGCAGAATGCCGACCGTGCGGGAGGGCTGGCCGGTGTCCGCCGGATGCGCCACGCCATCGACCACCGGAACCTCGGCGAAATCGAAGGGGCTGACCCCGGTCAGACAGGCCACGTTGATCCCGTATTCATCGGGCTTCGAGCGGCGCTGGTGATGGGTGTAAATGCCGCAGGTCTTGCAGAACCAGTGCTTCGCGGTGCGGCTGTTGAACTGGTAAAGCGTCAGGTTGTCCTCGCCCGTGAGGAACGCGATATTGGCAAGCTTGGCCGAAACGACCACTGCCCCGCGCATCCGGCAGAAGGAACAGGTGCAGCGGCGGGCGGTGCGGAAGCCTTCGGCCAGGCGGACCCGATACCGGACCGCGCCGCAATGGCAGGCAGCGTCGTGGAGGGTCATCGTTCGGTTGCTCCTTTTCCGGCCATGATCTTCGCCCGCCCTTTCTCGATCCGGGTCAGGCGCGTGGCCGTGGTCTTCGCATCGTTCAGAAACAGCGCCCAGCTTTTCTGGCGGCCGGGGGTGAGGGCGGCAAAGGCCTCGGCCAGGTCGGAGTCGTTGTCCAGTGCCTCGACCAACTCGTCGGGAAGGTCGACCTCGGTTGGCTCCTTCGGCGGCAGAAGGCCCTGTTCGGCGTAGGCCATCGCCTCGGCCAGATAGGCGCGGATCACGGGTTCCAGCCGCGCGGGCGCGTCGTTGTCAGTGAAGCGGATGCAATCAGGGTGCTTCGTGTTCGGGCCCTGCTTTTCCAAGAGCCCCTGAGCGTCCTTCAGGAGCGCCGCGTTCATGAAGGTCAGCCGGTAATCGCCGCGGAACGCCCCGAAAATGCAAATGTTGCGGCCTGCGTGCAGGTAGCAGGGATGACCCCACTTCGCGACCTCGGTCAGCCCTGCTTCAGTCAAGATGCGGCGCAGGGTGAGGAGGCCCGGCAGCCAGGCCCTGGTCGAGCAGTCGGGCGTGGCAAAGCGGTCGCAGCGGCCGCAGCCTTGCGCGAAGTAGGCGTCGGGGTCGGTGATCATCGCGCGGTCGGGCATCGCTATCCTCCAACGAGGTCCGGAATTAAGAAACCGATCCGGGTTGAACACAAGTCCGGTCAGCCTTCGCCCTGCCGCACGTCCCACAGGCCCGCGGTTGCAATGCGCCGATTCCGCCCTGATCCGGCTTCAGTATTGCCGCAATTTCTCGTGATGGTTGCAGCAGCTTTTGTGCCAAAGGCACAGTTTTTTGGAGTGCCGAGATGTCTCGCTTCAAGGAATTTCTTCGCGACGAGGCCGGCGCGGTGACCGTCGATTGGGTGGTCCTGACCGCTGCGGTGGTGGGTCTCGGCCTTCTGATCTTCAGTTTCATCCGGCCTGCGGTCTCGGATCTTGCAGCCGCGATCGAGCATGAGCTGTGGCACGCCGGACAGTGCATGGCCGGTCACGGTCAGGGCGTGCACTGCCACTAAGCCCGGGCCATCGCCGCTGGTGATCCGGCAGGCCTAGCCCGGAATGCGCGGGTTCTTCCCGGCCTCGCGCCAGATCGGGTTCGACCAGGCGCGTCTGCCGGCAGCGTCGATCACCGAAATCCGGATCCACGGGCTGCCGAGCAGGCGGTCCAGCGGGATCTCGGCCCGGGTCATCGAATGGCCGTGAACGCCCTTGGCGCCAGTTCCCCAGCCCATCGCAACGACCGAGGCAGCGGCGGAGCATTCGACGATTGCGGTCTCGCCCTCGACCCGGATGTCGCGGATTTCGGGGCCCTGGGAGGAGTAGAAATCCCCGCGTTTGAGGGCGGCGAGCAGTGCCTCGGGCGTGTTTTCTGTCGCCTTGACCATCACCCAGCCGCCGAAGTGGTCGGGCTCCGAGAAATGCGCGTCGTCGGTGGCAATGAGGGAAAGCTTGCGGCCCTCGGTCAGGAGAAGGTCGGCGATCCCTGCCCCGTCCGGGCGGTCGCAGTCGGTGGCGCAGCCGTGGTTGTAGATTTCCACCGCGTGGGCGGCTTCGATGGTGCGGGCGTCAGCCAAGGTCAGGCCGGACCATTGCGGATGGGCGATGGCGACGAAAGCCCCGGCGGCGACGGCACGGGCGGCGATCTCGGGCCCGGTCTCCTGCCCGGGTTCGGCGATGAAGCTGGTGGTGGTGGGCGGCGCGAAATCGTCGGGCAGGCCGACGGCGAGGATATGCCAGAGTTCGCCGTTGGATTGCGCGCCGGAATGGAGTTCGGCCCCGATCAGCGTGGTGAAGCCTTCGCTGCGGAAGGGACGCGTGTCGGTCATCGGATAGCCGTAGATGCCGATGAAATGGTCGGTAAGGGCCAGGAAATCATAGCCCTCGGCCTTGTAGCGGCGGCAGACTTCCTCGGGCGACAAGACGCCGTCGGACCGGGTGGAATGGGTGTGCAGGTTGCCGCGCCAGAAACGGCCGGGGGCGGTGAAGGCAGAGGGGCGGAGCATCCTTGGGTCCTTTGCGTGGGGCGTCGCGGGAACGGGCCATCGGCGGAAGTTCCCGGGTCTCGGCGGAACCTTGCCCGGAGCAGAAATCGGCGGCAAGTGGCAGTCGTGACTGTGCGGTAATCATGCTATCGTTTTGCAATGTTTGGTTGTGTGAGGTCGCGCAATGTCGCTGGATCGGACCGGGAATGAAGCGTCGGGTGAGGACTTTCCGCCCGATACCGAACAAGCGGAAGTTGCAGCCAAGGCCTCGGCGTCGCTGATCCGGGCGATGACCGACCATGCCGAACCGGCGGCGGCGCTGATGAAGGCGCTAAGCCATGAGGGGCGGCTGTTGATTCTGTGCCATCTGGCGGCGGGCGAGAAATCGGTGAGCGAGCTGGAATCGCTGATCGGCCAGCGTCAGGCGGCAGTCAGCCAGCAACTGGCGCGGCTGCGGCTGGAAGGTCTGGTGACGACCCGGCGCGCAGGCAAGGCGATCTACTATGCGATCCGCGACCGGCGCACCGTCGGCCTCCTTGCCTGCCTGCCGAAGCTTTTCGCCAAGGCCGCCTGAGCCTCCCCCTACCCGCGCCCGATATAGGGCATGTCCCGCGCCATGATCGTGACGAAGGGGGTGTTCACCTCCAGCGGCAGGCTGGCCATGTGCAGGACCATCCGCGCCACGTGATCCACGTCCATCACCGGCTCGACCCTTGTGCTGCCGTCGGCCTGGGTGACCCCGGTCTGGAACTTCGCCGCCATGTCGGTCAGCGCGTTGCCGATGTCGACCTGCGCACAGGCGATGTCGTAGGCGCGACCGTCAAGGCCCAAGGTGCGGGTCAGGCCGGTGACGGCGTGTTTCGACATGGTGTAGGGCACCGACCCCGGCCGCGGCACATGCGCCGAGATCGAGCCGTTGTTGATGATCCGCCCGCCCTGCGGCGTCTGGCGGCGCATCAGGCCAAAGGCGGCGCGGGCGCAGAGGAACATTCCGGTGATGTTGGTGCGGCTGACCTCCAGCCATTTTTCCACCGGGATTTCGTCGATCGGGGCCGCCGGGGCCGAGATCCCGGCGTTGTTGAAAAGGACATCCAGCCGGGGCAGCTGCGCGAAGGCCGCCTCGACCTCGGCCGGGTCGCCGACATCGGCGGTCAGGATGCGGGCCTTGGCACCCGCTGCCGTCTCTTCCAGCGCTTCGCGGCGACGGCCAAGGAGGCTGACGTCCCACCCCGCCGCAAGGAAGGCGCGCGCGGTGGCGCGGCCGATGCCGGCCCCTGCGCCGGTGATCAGGATTGAGCGGTTGGTCATGGGATCTCCACCAGGAAGTGATACTTCAAAAGCCAGAGCGCCGCGCGGCCCACGGCAGATACCGGATAGCGGATGGCGGCGGCAATCTCGACCTCGGTCGCGCCTGCGGCTCCGGCGGCGACATAGGCGTTGAAGATCGTCTCGATCCGCGCCGGATCGTCCAGAAGGCGGCGGCGCATGTCGTAATGGCGCAAGGCAAAGGTTTCGCGCGGGCCGGGCCGTTCACCCACAGCCACAGCGCGCAGGCGACGTCCTTCGGCCGCGCGGGTCGTGGGGTAGGCAGCAAACATCTCGTCCGCGGCGGGGCCGATTGGCATTTGGGCCGGGTCGCGCGGCGCGATTGCGGGACCCCGGGCCTTGCGGGCATGGGCCAGCATCGCGGCCTGTTCGGCCCACAGCGCCTGCATCTGCGGAATGACGACGCGCCAGTCGTAGAAGGCACGGACCCGCGCCTGCCCCATCGCCCCCATCCGCGCCCGGAGATCGGCGTCGGTGGCCAAAGTGACCAGCGCCCTGGCGAAGGCCGCGACGTCAAAGCTGGTCATCGCCGACATCTGGCTGAGATACTGCACATAGGCGTCGGTCCCGCCCATGAAGCGTTGGGTGACATAGGTCGACAGCCCCGCGCGCGGCATTTCGGTCGGCACCCGGATGCCGACCTCGGGCGTCACGGTGTCCTTCATCCCATCCCAGTCGGTGACGATCACCGGCAGGCCCGCCGCCATCGCCTCGATCGGTGCAAGGCCAAAGGTTTCCTGCAGGTTGTCGATCGGAAAGACGAAGATGTCGCCGCCGGACAGCGTGGCCTTGCGATCCTCGGGGTTGCCGCCGTCCAGAAGATGATAGCCGCAGGAGGGCATCAGGCGCGCGGCCGCCTTGGCGAAGATCTCGGACCACTGCTCTTCCGCGAACTGGCCGCAGAAGACGAGGTGCAGCTTGCCGCCGCCAAACGCCTGCATCTCGGCGGCGGCCAGTTCCATCGCGAGAAACAGGGGGAGCGGGTCGAACTTTTCATCCGGGGTCAGCCGCGCGATGGTGACCGCGACCACGTCGCCCGGCGCGGCCCCGATCCGGTCGCGCATCTGTTGGCCAAGGGCGCGGTCAGGCCGGAAATCGTCCGTAGTCACCCCCAGCGGGATGACCGGCAGCAGGGGCCGGGACGGGAGGGTGGCCCCGGGAAAACGCTCGGCCAGGTGCGCCTCGGCCAGTTCCATCAGCCGCCGGATCGAAGCTTGCACCGCGTTCGAGGTGCAGATCATCGCATCCCAGGGCATCTGCGGTGCCGAGCGGATGTCGAAGATCGCTTGCATGACTGTCCTGGTGGCGGTGGTATGGGTGATCCCGCACAAGGCCCAGGCCGCAGCCCCATGCGCCGCGCGACGCCAGCATTCGCTGGCGGGGATCGGTGCGGGGTAGTTCAGAACGTCGACCGGGGCCATTGCTGTCGGATTGTCCAGCCGGACTGCCCGCAGGGGTTTCGTGACGCCCGAGGCCTGCGCCATGGCGGCAAAAGCTGCGTGGTCGGCCTGGGAATGGGCCAGCGAGACGAACTCGTCCACTTCGGCATGGGCGAAGAAGCCGCGCAGAAAGCTTTCCCCGGCCACGCGCCGCCCGTTGATGCCTTTGCGAACCGGGTCGTACCCATCCGACGAGAACCAGATCGCGGCATTGGTGGCAGGCATGGAAGGCTTGGATCCAGGGTTGCTGACCCGTCATGGGTAGAGCCTGCCCCCGCATAGGGCAAGCCGGATCAACCGGCCCGCGACAGAAGCACCCGGCGCAGGAATGCCATGAGGAAAAAGCCGGTCAGGATCAGGATGACGGTGGGGGCCGGGGCGGCGTCTAGGTGGAAGCTGGCCCAGATCCCGCCGATCATCGCGGTGATGCAGACCAGCGTGGCGATGACCAGCATGGCACCGAAGCTGCGCGCCAGAAGGAAGGCGATGGCCCCTGGTGCGATCAGAAGGCCGATGGCAAGGATCAGCCCGACCGAGGACAGGGTGGCGACGATGGTCAGGGCAAGGATGGCCAGAAGCCCGTAGTGCAGCAGCCCGGTCCGCAGGCCCGAGACCTGCGCCTGCGCGGGGTCAAAGGCATGCAGCATCAGGTCGCGCCATTTCAGGACGAGGAACAGGGTCACCGGCCCGGCGATCAGGGCCGAGGTCCAGAGGTCATTGCTCCCGACGCCCAGCATGTTGCCGAAGAGGATGTGGTCCAGGTGCCATTCGGTCGGAAAGGCGGTGTAAAGGACAACGCCCAGGGCGAACATGCCGGAGAACACCACCCCCATCGCGGTGTCACGCTTGATCCGGCTGTTGTCGGCCAGATAGCCGGTCAACAGCGCCGAGCCGAGGCCGGCGGCGAAGGCCCCCAGAAGAAGCGGCAGGCCGGCCATGTAGGCCAGCACGATCCCCGGCAGGACGGCATGGCTGACAGCATCGCCCATCAGCGCCCAGCCTTTCAGGACCAGAAAGCAGGACAGAAGCGCGCAAGGTGGGGCGATGATCAGCGCGATCCAGAACGCGTTCTGCATGAAGGGAAACTGGAAGGGCTGGAGAAGGAGGTCGATCATCCCGCCCTCGCCCGGCGCTTGGCGGCCAGCAGCCCGTGTTTCGGCGCGAAGAGGAAGGCCAGCGCAAAGAGGCTGGTCTGGAGGAGGACGATGACTCCCCCCGTGGCACCATCGAGGAAGTAGGAGAGATACGCCCCGACAAAGCCGGTCGCGGCCCCGATCCCGGACGCGAGTGCCAGAAGGCGTGGGAAGCGGTCGGTCAGAAGATAGGCGGTGGCCCCGGGGGTCACGACCATGGCGACGACAAGGAAGGCCCCCACGGTCTGCATCGCGGCGACAGTGCAGGCGGAGAGGAGGGTGAAGAAGACGACCTTCAGGAGGTCGGGGCGCAGGCCAATGGTGCGGGCATGGGCTTCGTCGAAGAAGGTGACCATCAGGTCCTTCCAGAGGACGAGGAGGACGGCCGCCGAGATGCCGCCGATCAGCACAAGCTGCAGCGTGTCCTCGGGCGAGATCGCCAGCACATTGCCCATGATGATGGTCTGGATCGAGACGCTTGTCGGGTAGATCGAGATCAGGAACAGGCCGAGGCCGAAGAACGAGGTGAAGATCAGCCCGATGATGGTGTCGGTCTTGAGCCCGGTGCGGTTGGTGAGGAACAGCATGGCGGCGGCGGCGAGGCCTCCGGACAGGAAGGCGCCAAGGGCGAAGGGGAGACCGAGAATGTAGGCGCCTGCCACGCCGGGGACGACGGAATGGGACAGCGCATCGCCGATCAGGGACCAGCCTTTCAGCATGAGGTAGGCGGAGAGAAAGCCGCAGACGCCGCCGACCAGAGCCGAGACCCACATCGCGTTGGTCATGTAGCTGTAGGCGAAGGGCTCAAGCATCGGCCGGTCCGCCTGGGTCGGGGCGGTTTTCGAATTGAGCGCCTTGCGGCGCAAGCCTTTTGTCTCGCCGCTTTGCGTGAAGGACGCAAAACGGCTCGGCGGTGCGCGCCGCGCGGGGATATTTGGCGAAGGGAAAGCCGGGAGGGATCATCGGTCGCCCTTCCGACCGTATTGCACGAAGGGGCGTTCGTCGTCGGTCAGGATCGAGATCTCGCGCGTGTCGTCGTCGTCGTGCAGGTCGGTGCCGCCAAGGGTGAAATGGCGCAGGACGCCGCCGAAAGCGCGTTCCAGGTTGTCGCGGGTGAAGGTGGTCTCGGTCGGGCCGTAGGCCAGCACCGTGCCCTTCACCAGCACGGTCCGGTCGCAGAAATCCGGGACCGAGCCGAGGTTGTGGGTCGAGACCAGCATGACATGACCCTCGTCGCGCAAGGCGCGCAGGAGGGTGATGATCTGCTCCTCGGTAGTGACGTCGACGCCGGTGAAGGGTTCGTCCAGAAGGATGATCCGGCCTTCCTGCGCAAGAGCCCGGGCAAGGAAGACGCGCTTCTTCTGGCCGCCGGACAACTCGCCGATCTGGCGGTGGCGCAGGTCGGTGAGGCCGACGCGGGACAGCGCCTCATCCACCTTGGCGCGGTCCTGGGCCGAGGGGCGGCGCAGGAACCCCATGTGGCCATAGCGGCCCATCATCACCACGTCTTCGACAAGGACCGGGAAGGACCAGTCCACCTCTTCGGCCTGCGGGACATAGGCGACGAGGTTCTGCCGCAGCGCGTCGCGCACCGGCATGCCCAGAAGGCGGATCGTGCCGCGGGCGACCGGGACAAAGCCCATGATCGCCTTGAAGAGCGTCGACTTCCCCGCCCCGTTCACGCCGACAAGCGCGGTGATCGTGCCCTGGGGGATGACGAAACTGGCGTCGGTAAGGGCGGTCAGTCCGTTCCGGTAGGTGACGGTGACGCCTTCGGCGAAGATGCCTTCGCCCCCTGCCCTGCCTTCACCTGCGTGGTCCTGCATCAAGCCCTCAATTCGCCGGGGTCAGACCCTTGGCGATGGTTTCCGTGGTGACCTTCAACAGGTCAAGATAGGTGGGCACCGGCCCATCGCCAGCGGAAAGGCTGTCGACATAAAGGACCCCGCCAAAGGCCGCGCCGGTTTCGCGGGCGACCTGTTCGGCGGGGGCCGAGGACACGGTGCTTTCGCAGAAGACCGCCGGTATCGCATGTTCGCGCACCCCGTCGATCACCGCGCGGACCTGGCGCGGGGTGCCCTGCTGGTCAGCGTTAATCGGCCAGAGGTAAAGTTCTTGCAGCCCGAGATCGCGGGCGAGATAGCTGAACGCACCTTCGCAGGTCACCAGCCAGCGGCGGTCGTCCGGCAATGCGGCAATCTGCGCCTTCAAGGGGTCGAGCGCAGCGGAAAGCTTGGCTTTGTAGGCCTCGGCATTGGCGGCGTAGGTCGCGGCATTGGCCGGATCGACGCCGGACAGCGCTTTCTGGATGTTGTCGACATAGATCAGCGCGTTCTCGACGCTCATCCAGGCGTGGGGGTTCGGTCGGCCGTCATACTCGCCGCCGGTGATCGAGATCGGTTCCACCCCGTCGGTCAGCGTGGCCGAGGGTACCTCGCCGAGGTTGGTCAGGAACTGTTCGAACCAGCGTTCAAGGCCCAGCCCGTTCCAGAGGACAAGGTCGGCCCCGGCCGCCCCGACGATGTCCTGCGGCGTCGGCTCGTAGCCGTGGATTTCCGCGCCGGGTTTCGTGATCGAGACTATGTCCACACCTTCGCCCGCGACATTGCGGGCCATGTCGGCGATGACGGTGAATGTGGTCACGACCTTCAACGGTTCCTGCGCGGCGGCGGGCAGCGGGGCAATCAGGGTTGCCAGCAACAGAAGTCGACGGGTCAGTCGCATGGGGCCTCCATCAGCGTGAGAACAAGTAGAATGTAAATGAGAAGCATTTGCAAGAAGGCAAGGCCCTGCCGCACGAAGCCGTGAAAAACCTAGTCGCGGGCGAGAACCCAGCGGAAGAGGACGGGTGCCAGGACGATGACCAGAAGGATGCGGACGACGTGGTGCAGTGCCACGAACGCCACATCCGCGTGGATCGCAAGCGCAATCAGGCCCATCTCGGTCAACCCGCCGGGCGCCAGGGCCAGCATCGCCTGGTCCAGCCCGACCCCGGCCCAATTGCGCATCGCCAGCCCTGCCACCGCGGCAAGCGCCAGGGTCAGAACCGTGGCCCCAAGGCTGAGGAGACCGGCCGACCACAGCATGGCGGGCGGAATCCCCTGGAAGCGGCAGCCGAGGATCGTGCCCAGCACCACCTGCGCGGCCAAGACCAGCAGGCCGGGCGGGGCACTTTCGGTGAGGCCTGCAAGATGCACGGCGGCGGACAGGATCAGGGGACCGAGAAAGGTCGGCGCAGGCAGGCGCAGCCGCACTCCCAGGACCGCGCCCAGGATCGCGGAGCCGGCCAGAAGGACGGCATCCACCAGCCCGATCGGCTTGCCGCTGCTGGAGATCGAACCGCCGACATCGTGATCCAGCACCACCCGGAACAGGAAGGCCATCAGCGCGATGGTGACGACGATGCGCAGGGAATGCGCCAGCACGATCGCCGGGACCTGGGCACCGCGCGCCTCGCCCATCTCGATCATCTCGGTCAAGCCGCCGGGCATTCCGGCGAAATAGGCGGTGGTCCAGTCCTGGCGACCGACAAAGCGGTACCAGGGCACGACGACGACCGCGACTGCCAGGAGATAGGCCATCAGGATCGACAGGGTGATCAGCGCCTCACCTGCCTGTTCGATCACGGCAGGGGTGAACCGCGAGCCGAGAAGCACGCCGATGATGGCGACGATCACCGGGCGCAGCCGCGCCGGGCCCTGCACCGGCGCCCCGGCAACCGAGGCGACCATCGTGGCAAACAGCGCGCCCAGCATCCAGGGGAGCGGCAGCGACAGCGCATAGAACAGGCCGCCGCCAAGGGTTCCGAGGGCAAGCCCCGCAGCAATTCGGGCCAGATCAGGCACGGGAGAAATCCACATCAGCGTCGCAAGGCGTGTGGCCCTGTCTCGCCCCGGAGGTCGGGAATGTCCAGAGTGGGGACGGCGTCGGAAGCCGATGGTTCAAAGTGCGTCAGGCTGCACAAGGCCCCGGTCGATCTGACCGTCGCGCAACTCGGGGTAAGGGAAGGGCTGGCGCACCCGACAGGATTCGAACCTGTGACCTCTGCCTTCGGAGGGCAGCACTCTATCCAGCTGAGCTACGGGTGCCTGAGCCGCTGATTAGCGGAACAGGGCCGGGGATTCAATCGCAATAAAGCGTTCGGCGGGCGCGGAAACTGCGGTCCGGGGGACAAGGGGCGATCCGTCAGCCCGTCAAGGTTGAAAAACGTTGCGTCGGCATGGTTTGCGCGCTTGACCGAATCTCGGATTCACATTGGAGTGCCGTCAATAACGATTTTGCGAGGTTACGATCATGCGCCAGTTTCCGCCCACCCCCATGCGCCGCAAGTCGGCACTTCTGGTCTCCCTGTCAGCCCTGTCCCTGCTGACGGCCTGTGGCGGGGGCGATGGAGACCCGACGGATCTGTCGGAATGGTTCACGATTTCGGCCAGCCCGGGCGGCAGCGGGTCGCTGGGCAGCTTTTTCATGGCCTCGATCACCCAGCCATGGCGGGATGCCGCCGCCAGTTTCCGGACCAACAACCCGCAGTTCACTGTGCAGGACGGTACCTTCACCTTCAACGGGACGCGGGTCTTTGCGAACGCGCTGCAATCCTCGCGCGTCGATTATGCCCGTGCCGTCGGACTGACCGGGGCCGGGCAAGTGATTGCCGTGGTGGATTCGGGCTTCCGGCAGACGCATGAGACGTTTCTCGGCAAGTCCAACTCCTCGACCGGCGCTCCTGGCGTGGACGACCACGGGACCATGGTCGCCTCGGTCGCCGCGGGAAATTCGAACACGATGGTCGGTGTGGCACCCGGGTCTAGCCTGATCTTCAGCGACTGGGGCGACGACAACATCCTGGATCTTGCCGCCGCTGCCGATGCGGCCCGGACCCGCCGGGCGGTCGCCCAGAACAACTCGTGGGGGTGGATCGACGGAACGGGTCTGAACCGGCCGATCAACCAGACCAGCTATGACGCCATCTTCGGTTCTGCCGGTGGCCAAACCTGGCTGACTGCGCTGCGGAATTATGCCGTCGGAACCGGGGGCTGGCAGGGCGGAGTCGTGGTCTTTGCCATTTCCAACAGCGACCAGAACAGTGCTGGCCTGATGGATGCCCTGCCCGTCCTTGTGCCCGAGCTGGAGAGCGGCTGGATTGCCGTCGGGAACGCCGTGCCGAACTTCGATGACGATGGTGTCTCGGGTCTGGGGCGGCTGCAATCCTCGCCCTGCTATCAGGCTGCCGCCTGGTGTATCCTGGCAGACGGCTACTGGCTGGGGGCGTCGGGCGCAACGAACACCTCGTATCAGGAAAACAGCGGCTCATCCTTCGCGGCTCCGCAAGTCTCGGGTGCTCTGGCGCTGCTGGCCGAGGCTTTCCCGAGCCTTACACCGCACCAGCTTCGTGCGCGGATTCTGGCGTCGGCCGACAACACCTTTACGGGTTTCGCGGCCGACGGCACGGTCGATCTCCTGGAAGGCACCGGCGTGTTCAATCACGACTACTCCACCACCTACGGCCATGGCTTCCTGGACATCCGGGCTGCCCTTCTGCCGATCGGCCCGACGGGGGTCACATTGGCCGACGGGCAGACGGTCGCCACCAAGGACTATGCCTTCTCTACCGGTGGCGCGATGGGCGATGCGGTGACGCGCAGCCTTGACGGGGTCGACTTGACGATGAACGACGCGCTTGGCGGTGACTTCGCCGTGGCGGCTAAGGACTTCACGACCGAAGCAGCACCGTCCGACCTGGCCCAGACGCTGGCGGCCCGCACCTTCACCAAGGATTACCGGACCACCCGCACCGCCCGCGTGAATCCGCTGGCCGATACCTTTGCCGCGCACCCCGGCCAGACAATGGACCTCGCTGCCGCGGACGGGATGACGAAGGCCTCGGTGCTGGTTGGTGGCAGCAATGACTATGGTCTGGCCGTCGCCCGGTCGTTGACCGATGGCGACCTGAAGCTGGACCTCGGGGTGAAATTCGCCCGCGACGGCGGCAGCCTGATGGGCTTCTCGGGCGCCGGTGACACCGGCGGCGCGACGATGGCCGCCCTGACAGTCTCGCTGTCGCATGATGCCGGCACCGGCGGGTTCTTTGCGCTTTCGGGCGAGATGGGCGTTGCCGACCTGGCCGCCCCCACGGCGCTTAGCCGGGTCAGCACGGCAAGCTTCAACAGCCTGCGGCTGGACGTCGGCGGCCGCGATGTCTTCGGCCAGGGCGACCGGCTCAGCGTGGGCGTCGCGATGCCGATGGCGGTCAGCGAAGGTTCGGCCGACATGACCGTCCCGATGCGTCTGGCGGACGGCGGCACCGAAGTGCGCGCGGTCGGGATCAACTTGGCCCCGGAAGAGCGGCAGATTGACCTGTCGATCAGCTATCAGATCCCGATGAGCGAAAGCTCGGAACTGATGTTCGAGGTCGTGCGCGCCGAAAACTACGGCAACATTGCCGGGATGAGCGACAGTGCCGCCGTCCTTGGGATGAAGTGGTCGTTCTGAGCGACGGCGGGCGGTCCTGACCCGGGCCGCCCCTTAGGCGAAAAGCTCGTGCGCCAGTTCAAGCGCACTGACCAAGGCGTCGACTTCATCCGTGGTGTTGTAAAGCCCGAACGAGGCCCGGCACGAGGCGCTGATCCCCATGTGCTCCATCAGCGGCATGGCGCAATGGGTGCCCGCGCGGACCGCGATGCCGCGCTTGTCCAGGATGGTCGAGATGTCGTGCGCATGCGCCGCGCCGTCCATCGTGAACGAGAAGATCGCGCCCTTGGTTTCGGAATTGCCCTGCACGTTCAGCCAGTTGAGGCCCGCCAGCCGGGCCCGTGCATAGTCGCGGAGCGTGCGCTCATGGGCGGCGACATTGGCCATGCCGAGGTCCATCAGGTACTGCAGCGCCACGCCAAGGCCGGTCTGCTGGACGATGCCGGGCGTCCCGGCCTCGAACTTCATCGGCGGGTCGTTCCAGGTGATCGTGTCGCGCGTCACCTCGCGGATCATGTCGCCGCCACCAAGGAAGGGGCGCATCTCGGCCTGCCGTTCGCGGCGGATGTAGATGCCGCCTGACCCTGACGGGCCGTACAGCTTGTGCCCGGTGATCGCATAGAAATCGCAGCCCAAGGTCTGGACGTCGACCGGCATATGCACGGCAGCCTGCGAGCCATCGACCAGCACCGGGACACCCCTTTCGCGGGCGGCCAGGCAGATCGCGGCCACATCGACCACGGTGCCCAGCACGTTCGACATGTGGGTGACCGCGACCAGCCGCGTCTTCGGCCCGATCGCGTCGATCACCGCCTGCGGGTCCAGGTCGCCGTTTGCGTCCACGTCCACCCATTTCAGCACCACCCCCTGCCGTTCGCGCAGGAAATGCCAGGGGACGATGTTGGCGTGATGCTCCATCACCGACAGCACGATCTCGTCGCCCGGCAGGAACCGCGGCGCGGCCCAGGCATAGGACACAAGGTTGATCGCTTCGGTCGTGCCGGTGGTGAAGACGATCTCGTCCTCGGACCCGGCATTCAGGAATTTGGCGATCACGCCACGGGTGGATTCGTATTTCTCGGTCGCGAGGTTCGACAGGTAGTGCAGGCCCCGGTGCACGTTGGCGTATTCGTGGCCATAGGCCCGCGTCACCGCGTCGATCACCACCTGCGGCTTCTGCGCCGAGGCGCCGTTGTCCAGATAAACCAACGGCTTGCCGTTCACTTGGCGTGACAAGATCGGGAAATCGGCGCGGACGGCTGCGACGTCATACATTCGGGATCAGGGCCTCCGGCCCGGCGATGAAGATGACGATCAGGCCAATGACCAGACCGGCGGCGAAGGCAGAGACCACCATCCCGGCAAAGACCAGCCCGCGCGACCGGAAGCCGTGCAGTTCGGCGATGAAACTGGCCATCAGCCAGAGGAAGACGACAAAGCCCACAAGGCCCAGGATTCCCGCCAGCGCGGGCGACAGGATGTTCAGCACCAGTTGCGCCAGCTGCAGGACCAGCGTCAGGCATTGCAGCCAGACCACGATCAGCAGCGCATCGGCAAAGCTGCCGGTGCCACCAAAGGCGCGGCCGACACGGTGGATCAGCACGACCGACAGCGCCAGGAACGCCCACTGCACCACCGCCGCGCGGAAGGGACTGGCCAGCATGAAGGCGCTCATCGGGTCAAGCGCTTGCGGGCTAAGCTGGAGCTGCAGGCTGGCCAGCACCGCCGACAGGACCGCCACCAGCAAAAGCCCCGCTGTCCGCGCCGGCAGCGGCACGCCTTCGGCCAACAGCGAGCGGGTCGCCGCCCGTGGGTCCTGCAGCGTCAACTGCGCCAAGGTCACCATGCGCTGGGTCAGGGTCATCCGCGTTCCGCCTCGCGCAAAAGGGTGATCCAGAGCCAGAGGAAGGCCACACCAACCAGAACCGTCACGGCGGTCAATGCGGGTCCGGGGCCGATCATGCCTGCAACCATCCCTTGCAGCAGGAACAAGGGCCCGACGGCCGCGAGCGCCCAAAACAGGGCGATCCGCGCGCCGTACCACGACCCCTGCCCGCCCAAGGCACGGGCAACCAGATGCGACAGGGCCGCGACCAGATAGGCGACCGGGATCAAGAGAAGGACGCCATAAGCCACCGCGATGATCCGTGGCGTGGCCGAAGGTTCACCGGCCAGGAACGCCTCACGCGCCGCGATCGGCCATTGGCCGACGAAGGCCAGCACCAGGAACACCAGCAGGAAGGACAGCGCGAACGGCTCGGACTGGCCGCGCGCAAGGTGCTGGCGCAGGATGACCCGCGGCCGGGTCCAGGTAGCGACAAGATCGGTGGTTATCGACATCGTCCCGCCCTGATCAGTTGGACCCGTGCCGGGCCAGCCAACGCTCCAGCCGGGCGCGGATATCCTCGGCGATGTCCTCGTCGGCGATCTCCTGAATGGCTTCGGCCAGGAAGGCCAGCACCAGAAGCGCCTGCGCCCGCCGCCGCGGCACGCCGCGCGATTGCAGGTAGAAGAGCGCGGTGTCGTCGATGGCACCCGAGGTGGAGCCGTGGCTGCACTTCACGTCGTCGGCGTAGATCTCCAGCTCGGGCTTGGCGAGGAACTGGCTGTCCTCATCCAGAAGAAGGCTCTGGCTGATCTGGTAGCCGTCGGTCTTCTGCGCGCCGGGCTTGACCAGGATCTTGCCCTGGAACACGCCCGTGGCACCGTTCATCAGCACCTTTTTGAACACCTGCCGGCTTTCGCAGGCCACGGCGGCATGGGTGACAAAGACGGTGTCGTCATGGTGGAACTCACCATCGCCAACGGTGGCGCCAGCCAGATGCGCGCGGCCTTCGTCTCCGGTCAGTTCGACCACGACCTCGTTGCGGGTCAGCCGCCCGTTCGCGGTCAGCGTGAAGGACCGGAGTTCGGATTTCGCCCCAAGACGCGCGAACACATGCGTGACCGCCCGGCGTTCGTGGTCGCGGCCCTGCAGGCGGATGTGGTGGAAGCTGGCACCGTCGGCAACCTCGACTTCCAGCACCTTGTTGAGGCGCGCGGCGGCGGGACCGTTCTCAAGCAGCGTCAGCTCGGCTCCCGGCTCAAGCTTCACGCAATGGTGCAGGATCGCGTCCGATGCCTCTGAATTATGGACATAAATCAGAGATACAGGCTTGGCGGCCTTCCCAGTAACATGGATCAGGACGCCGTCGGTCGCGTAGGCAGAGTTCAGCACGGCAAAGGGGCGCGGGACCGGCGTCTGGCCGCGGGTTTCAAGACTGCCATACAGCCCTTGCGCCCAGTGGATATCGCGGGTTGCGGCCTCGGCCAGCCGTTCGATGGTGACACCGGCAAGGGTCAGGTCGTCCGAAGCCTGCGCGTCGAACACCCCGTCGACAAAGACGATCTTCAGCCGGTCCATGCCGTCGAAGGGCGCGGCCTCGTCGCTGGGGGGCGTTCAGGCTGGAGGGATCGGTGTAGCGCCAGTATTCGTCGCGCCGGGTGGGCAGGCCCATCGCCTGCAACCGTGCCAGCGCGGCACTGCGGGCCGCCGCCAGCCAGCCCTTGCCCTTAAGCAGGGTCAGGCCGTCAAGCCGCGCGGCAAGCGCGTCCTCTTTCGCCTTCGGCAGTGCCATCAGCCCACCTCGCTCAGGATGTCGGCATAGCCGTTGTGCTCGACCTCCAGCGCCAGTTCCGGCCCGCCGGACTTGATGATCCGGCCCGCCGCCATGATGTGCACGACGTCCGGCTTGATATGGTCCAGAAGCCGCTGGTAGTGGGTGATGACCAGGAAGGACCGCCCTGCACTGCGCAGCGCGTTGACCCCGTCGGCCACCAGCTTCATCGCATCGACGTCCAACCCTGAGTCGGTCTCGTCCAGGATGCACATCCGGGGCTCCAGCATGGCCATCTGCAGGATTTCGTTGCGCTTTTTCTCGCCGCCCGAAAAGCCCACGTTGACCGGGCGCTTCAGCATCTCGGCGTCGATCTTCAGGGTCTTGGCCTTTTCACGGACCACTTTCAGGAAGTCGCCCGCGCTCAGTTCGTCCTCGCCGCGCGCCTTCCGTTGCGCGTTCACTGCCGTCCGCAGGAAGGTCATGTTGCCGACGCCGGGGATTTCCACCGGGTACTGGAAGGCCAGGAACAGGCCCGCCGCCGCGCGCTCTTCCGGCTCCATCTCCAGAAGCTCCTGCCCGTCCAGCGTCGCCGAGCCGTCGGTGACCTCATAGCCGTCGCGGCCCGCCAGAACATAGGACAGCGTCGACTTGCCCGACCCGTTTGGCCCCATGATCGCATGGACCTCGCCCGCGCCGATCTTCAGATCGACGCCGCGCAGGATCACCTTGTCTTCTTCTTCAAGTTTGACGTGCAGGTTTTTGATTTCAAGCATTTTTCTATCCTTAAGTCCTCAGCGCGGATCGCTGAACCAGCCGATGGCCTGGGTGGCCATGTCGGGCGGGATCGCGCCGGGGGTGACGGTAAAGCGGGCCATCCGGCCAACTGTTTCTTCCTTGCGGGCCAGGCGTTCGACGCCGTGGTAATAGCCCCGCTTCAGATAATCATCGAACAGCACCGTGACGGGCTTGGTCGTCCGGATCAGCACCGCGACCAGGCACGAGGCGCGGAAGCGGCCGTCGATCAGCACCAGATCGGGCTGCACGAAATCCGGGCGGTCCCAGACCGACAGGGCATAGCCGCTGAACTTGCGGAACTCGCGCGGCTTCATCGGCACGCCCCAGGGGCCGGTCGGGCCGACGTCGGCCCAATGCACCTTGGCAGTGTCGGAAATGCTGGCAACGTGATGCGCCATGCGTTCGGCCCAGTCCTGATCGCTTTCGACGCTGAACACTGTCTTGCCCAGCTTGGCCGCAAGCACGGTGGACCCGCCGCTGCCGTATTCCAGGATCGTCTCCGCCGCCTCGTACTGCGCCACCACAAAGCGCCGTTCCCGGGGGGCAAAGGTCAGCTCAAAGCTTGGCGCTTCGGCTTCCTGCTCCATCTCTGCATCCATGCCGCGAATGACCTTTGTTGTCGGTGTCGGGGTCTTGTCGATCAGTCTGTCGGCGTCGCGGTCCAGGGCGCGCAGCGCCTCGGCCACCAGCGCATCGACCCGCGCCTGCGCCTCGGCCACTCCGGGCAGCGTCTTGAGGCGGGCGATTTCCGCCGTGACCGCCGCTTCCCAATGCAGGATGCTGCGGTCCTCGGCCTCGTTCCGGTCGAACCGGTCGAAGTATTCCGGGGTGTGTCGCACATTCGGGCGGCGCGGCCCGGTCGAGACCATGCCCCTGCCCCGGGCGGCCTTGAGCCGGAAATGGTCGGGCGTGCGGACGGAATAATGGTTGATCTGCGCCAGGTCCCAGCCGAATTCCCGCCGCGAGGCGAGGTTGGTGCGCCCGGTATAGGGCTGCCGGGACAGCCAGGGCGCGGTGCGGGGGTTCTTCGGGTCCAGGGGCTTGCCGTTGCCGCCAAGGCAATCTTCCGCTGTGACCTCGGCCCCCTCGACCAGACGCGGCAACCCCGCGGAATTGGCGGAGAAACCGGCGAAGCGGTCATCAGCGCGGAACATCGGTTTTGTTTCCAGATTGGCCACAAATCCAAGTTTGGAGGCACCCGAGAAGTCCTCCGAAATATGCCGACCCGGAAAGTTGTCATTCCCGCCCGACCCGAACAGCCGCCAGTTCAGCATCAACGCCCCGGCAGTGCCCAAGCGATCCAGCAGGGCCTGCACCGTGCGGCCGCCGACATGAACGTTCAGGAATTCATCCGCATCCAGCCAGAGATACCAGGCGCCGGGCTGGTAGCCGACCTGCGCTTCGAAGGCCTGCACCGCAGCCTCTTGCGGCGCGACCCCGTAGCCGGGCGTGGTGCGCAGGAAGGTAATCTCGCCCGCCTCGGCCAGTGCAGTCAAGAGATCATCCGACCCGTCTGTTGACCCGTTGGAAACGACAACCACCCGGTCCACCCCGATCACCCGGTGATAGGCCAGCCATTCCAGCACGAACGGCCCCTCGTTGCGCATGGCCGAGACCAGAACGACCGAGGGTCGATCCTGTGCAACGGCTGTCAAGGCGGGCAAGGGTTGGGCCATGGTCAGATCGGATGCGGCGTCACGCGGTGGTGATATCGACGGCGGTGCCAGAGGCCGTGACCATCAGCATGTTGTTGATGACCTCATAGTCGAGGTCCACGCCGACGACAGCACTGGCACCAAGTTCGGCCGCACGCTCCTCCATCTCTTTCAGGGCGGTGCGACGGGCCTTGCCAAGCTCCTCCTCATAGGCGGCAGACCGTCCCCCCACGATGTCGCGGACCGAGGCGAAGAGATCGCGGAAGATGTTGGCACCCAGGATCGCTTCGCCCGTCACGATGCCGTGGTAGCGCGTGATCCGGTGGCCTTCGAGAGAGGGAGTGGTGGAGAGGATCATTTGCGCATCTCCCGAAGCTTTATCTCGGTTTGGCGAAGTGCGACGAAGTAATAGAAGGTCTTCATCGCAACAAAGACCGCCCCACCAAGCATGATCGCTGCCACTTTCCAAAGGGCCGACTCGCCCTGATCAGGCCAAAGCGCGACCGCAAGCGACGCTGGAAAAGCAAACACTGCGCCCAAGTAAGCAAGCCGCAACAGGTCGACTTTACCCGGCACCAGGCGCTTCCTGAATTCCGAGGAACCCGTCACCCCACGGACCCCTCAAGCGAAATCGCGACCAGGCTTTGGGCCTCCATCGCGAATTCCATCGGCAGGGCCTGCAGGACCTCCTTGCAGAAGCCGTTCACCACCAGGGCGACGGCTTCCTCTTCGTCCATGCCACGCGAACGGCAGTAGAAGAGCTGGTCGTCGTCCACCTTGGACGTCGTCGCTTCGTGTTCGACGCGCGAGGAATTGTTGCGCACTTCGATGTAAGGCACGGTGTGCGCCCCGCATTTGTCGCCGATCAGAAGACTATCGCACTGGGTATAGTTGCGGCTGTCCTTGGCCTTCGGGTGCATGCTGACAAGCCCCCGATAGGTGTTCTGAGCCCGGCCCGCGCTGATCCCCTTCGACACGATGCGTGACTTCGTCCGCTTGCCAAGGTGGACCATCTTGGTCCCGGTATCGGCCTGCTGGGCGTTGTTGGCGATCGCGATGGAGTAGAACTCACCCTGTGAATCGTCGCCGCGCAGGATGCAGGACGGATATTTCCAGGTGATCGCCGAGCCGGTTTCCACTTGCGTCCACATCACCTTGGCCCGGTCGCCCCGGCAATCGGCGCGCTTGGTCACGAAGTTGTAGATCCCGCCGACCCCGTTCTCGTCGCCGGGATACCAGTTCTGTACCGTGGAGTATTTCACCTCGGCGTCCTTCAGGATCACGATTTCCACCACGGCGGCGTGCAACTGATTGGTGTCGCGCTTCGGCGCGGTGCAGCCTTCCAGGTAGCTGACATAGGCGCCCTCGTCGCAGACGATCAGGGTGCGTTCGAACTGGCCGGTGTTCTCGGCGTTGATGCGGAAATAGGTCGACAGCTCCATCGGGCAGCGAGTGCCCTTCGGGATGTAGACGAAGGAGCCGTCACTGAAGACCGCCGAGTTCAGCGTAGCAAAGAAATTGTCCGTGGGCGGCACAACAGACCCCAGATACTGCTTCACCAACTCCGGATGCTCGCGCACGGCTTCACTGATGGAACAGAAGATCACCCCGGCCTTCGCCAGTTCCGCCTTGAACGTGGTCCCCACCGAAACCGAGTCGAAGACCGCGTCGACCGCCACCTGGCGCGGCTCTGCCTCGCCTTCAACTCCGGCCAGAAGCATCTGTTCCTTCAGCGGAATTCCCAGCTTGGCATAGGTCGCCAGAAGCTTCGGGTCGACCTCGTCCAAGGACTTCGGCTTCTTCGCCATGCTCTTCGGCGTCGCGTAGTAGAACTGGTCCTGATAGTCGATCTCGGGATAGTTCAGCATCGCCCAGCGCGGCTCTTCCATCTTGACCCAGCGCCGGTAGGCCGCCAGCCGCCAGTCCAAAAGCCACTCCGGCTCGCCGTTCTTCTGGCTGATGAGACGGACGATATCCTCGTTCAGCCCCTTCGGGGCGTAGTCCATCTCGATGTCGGTTTCCCAGCCGTACTTGTACTTGCCCGCCATCGCCTGGACGGTTTCGATCGTCTCGCGGTCCACGCCTTCGCGCACCTCGGTTCCGTCGACAGTTTCCAGCATGGTCATCGGCGTCATCCTTTCAGGCAGCCCGCGCGCGGGCCTTGGCATAGGCCGCAGTCCAGGCATCCCCAAACCGCAGCACATCGTCTTGTCTCACCCCCGGGCCGATCGAGACCCGGATCGCCTGCCCCGCCAGCGCCGGGTCAAAGCCCATCGCCGTCAGCACCCGGCTGGCCCGCACCTTGCCGCTGGAACAGGCCGAGCCCGCCGAAATGGCGAACCCGGCAAGGTCCATCGCCATCACTTGCGTCTCGCCGCGCCAGCCCGGCGCGATCAGACAGAGGGTGTTCGGCATCCTCGGCGAACCATTCCCGACGGAAATAGTTTCTTTTGCCGCAGCCGACAACTGCGATTCTAGAATATTTCTAAGTTCAGCCACTTCGTCCCAGACACCATCGGTCAGATCGCGCGCTGCGGCCTCGGCTGCGGCGGCAAATCCGGCGATGCCGATCAGGTTTTCCGTCCCCGCCCGGCGTCCCATCTCTTGCCCGCCGCCCTTGAGCTGCGATGGCACCTCGATGCCCTGTCGCACCACCAGCGCGCCGATGCCCTTGGGCCCGCCCAGCTTGTGCGCAGACACAAGACCCATGTCGCAGCCCAGCCAGTTGAAGGCCATCGGCACCTTGCCAAAGGCCTGCGTCAGATCGCTGACCGCCAGGCCATGCGGAAGGTCCTGCAGGATACCGGTCTCGGAGTTCGCCAGTTGCAGCGCTGTCCGCCCCGGATCGCTGACCGCCACGCTGCCCTGCGCCTCGACCGGAAGCGAGGCATCGCACCAGGCAGACACCGCATCATGCTCGACCGCCGAGCAGACCAGTCCGCGCCCGGCACAGGCAAGCGACGCCGCCTCGGTCGCGCCAGAGGTAAAGACGATATCCGCCCCGTCCGCCCCCAGGGCCGCCGCGATCTTGGCCCGCGATTTCTCCAACAGCGACTTCGCCGCCCGCCCCTCGGCATGGACCGACGAGGGGTTCCCCACCACCTCCATCGCCGCAACCATCGCCGCCTTCGCCTCGGGGCGCAGCGGCGCCGTCGCGTTCCAGTCGAGGTAGGTGCGGCTCATTCCTCATCCACCACGCGGAAGAGGTGCGGCACGGCGGGACACGGGGTCAGGTCGTTCTTCACCACGTCCGACAGCCGCACCTGATGCAGGAAGACGTAGACGTTGGCCGACAGGCTTTCCCACAGCCGGTTGGTCAGCGACTGGGCGCGCGACCCGGACACCGCCCCGCTGGCCCCCGCCCCGGTGTGCATCGCATCAACGGTTTCCTCGACCGCCTGCATCACGTCGCTGATCCGGATTTCGTCCGGCGTCTTTGCCAGCTTGTAGCCACCACCCGGCCCCCGCACCGCATCAACCAGACCGGCGCGGCGCAGCTTGACGAACAGCTGCTCCAGGTAAGGCAGGCTGATGTCCTGCCGTTTCGATATCTCGGCCAGCGACACGAGATCGTCGCCCTTGGCCATGGCAAGATCGGCCAGCGCCACCATCGCATAGCGTCCCTTGGTCGAAAGCTTCATCCTCAACCCCCTGCCATTGCCCGGACCTGCCACCAAAGGGCGCAACTGCATTGACGCCGCGCGCCGTGCACATTACCTCAGACAAGCCCCGATAAGTTGGCCACGGTCATTGTGCCGCAGGCCCGCTTTAGAACGGTTCTAGTTTAGTCGAGCGAAAGCGTCAAGAAATCGCACGCTCCCGCATGAGAAGAGTGCAATGCCTGAAGTCATCTTTGCCGGCCCGGACGGACGCCTGGAAGGCCGCTACCATCCGCAAAAGGACCGCGACGCGCCGATCGCCATCGTGCTGCATCCGCACCCGGCCTATGGCGGGACGATGAACAACAAGGTGGTCTACAACCTGCATTATGCCTTCTACAATCTGGGCTTCACCGTGTTGCGCTTCAACTTCCGCGGCGTCGGGCGCAGCCAGGGGGAATACGACCAGGGCATTGGTGAGCTGTCGGATGCGGCTTCCGCTCTCGACTACCTGCAGGCGATGAACCAGAACTCCAAGCAGTGCTGGGTCGCAGGCTTTTCCTTCGGCGCCTGGATCGGGATGCAGCTTCTGATGCGGCGGCCGGAAATCACCGGCTTCGTCTCGGTCGCGCCGCCGGCGAACCTTTACGACTTCTCCTTCCTCGCGCCCTGCCCGTCTTCGGGCCTGATCATCAACGGCACCGCCGACAAGGTGGCCCCGCCCAAGGACACCAAGACCCTGGTCGGCAAACTGCATGAACAGAAGGGCATCACCATCACCCACACCGAGATCGAGGGTGCGGACCACTTCTTCAAGGACGAAGAGGCGCATATGCAACCGATGATCCAGACGGTCTCCGACTATGTCCGTCGGAGGATGACGGAGGCCACCCGCTAATGTCCGCACTGCAACTGATGGCCGACAAACTGGCCGATGACGTCCTGGCTGCCGAGCGTGAACTGGGCGACGACCGGTTCTACGAAAAGGTTCTACGAGTCCTACATGACCTCGATCCGCGTGCGTCTCGCCGAACGCCGGGGCCGTGATTTCCTGGAGCGTACGCTGGCCGCCAAGCGGGGCGATGGACCGCCGCCCGAGGCGCCCGACAGCGACAGCGCGCCCGAGATCGAGGCGATCGGCTCCGGCCACTGACCATGACCGACCGGCTTGAGGCCCAGTTCGCCTTCCTGAACGAGGCCGACCGGCTGAAACACGTGATGCGCGCGACGACCCTGGTCGATGGCTCTCGGGTGGAGAATTCCGGCGAGCACTCCTGGCACCTGGCGCTGTACGCGCTGGTGCTGGCCGATCAGGCCGCGCCGGGCGTGGACATCAACCGGGTGATCCGGATGCTCTTGATCCACGACCTGGTCGAGATCGACGTCGGCGACGTCCCGATCCATTCGCAGAACGGCCAGGCCCATGCGAGTGCAGAGACCCAGGCCGCCGAAGCCACAGCCGCCAACCGTATCTTTGGCCTTCTGCCCCCCGACCTCCGCGACAGCCTCCGCACGCTGTGGGAGGAATTCGAGGCCGCCGACACCCCCGACGCCCTTTTCGCCAAAAGCCTTGACCGGGTGCAGCCCGTCATGGCGAACCTGATGTCGGGTGGCGGGACCTGGGCGACCTACAACGTCACATATGATCAGCTTGAATCCCGCGTAGGGACAAAGATCGCCAAGGGCGCGCCAGCGGTGTGGGACTGGGTAAAAGCGAAGGCCCGGCCCTGGTTCGGTTGATCCGCGGCATTTCGGTATACAATCGCATACCGCACTTCCCATGGCCCGCATTTTCCGCTATGACCCCGCCAACCGAATCCCATCAGTGAGAGGTCCGAATGTCGAAGATCAAGGTAGCCAACCCCGTCGTCGAGCTCGACGGCGACGAGATGACCCGGATCATCTGGGACTTCATCAAGCAAAAGCTGATCCTGCCCTACCTCGACATCGACCTGAAGTACTACGACCTCGGGATCGAAGAGCGTGACCGCACCGACGACAAGATCACCGTGGATGCGGCGAACGCGATCAAGCAGTACGGCGTCGGCGTCAAATGCGCGACGATCACCCCGGACGAGCAGCGGGTCGAGGAATTCGGCCTGAAGCAGATGTGGAAGTCGCCCAACGGCACGATCCGCAACATCCTCGGCGGCGTGATCTTCCGCGAGCCGATCATCTGCAAGAACGTCCCCCGTCTGGTGCCGCACTGGACCCAGCCCATCGTCGTCGGCCGCCACGCCTTTGGCGACCAGTACCGCGCGACCGACTTCAAGTTCCCCGGCGCGGGCAAGCTGACCATGAAGTTCGTCGGCGACGACGGCACGGTGATCGAGAAGGACGTCTACTCGGCCCCCTCGGCTGGCGTCTACATGGGCATGTACAACCTTGACGACAGCATCACCGACTTCGCCCGCGCCTCGCTGAACTACGGCCTCCAGCGCGGCGTGCCGGTGTATCTGTCCACGAAGAACACCATCCTCAAGGCCTATGACGGCCGCTTCAAGGACATCTTCCAGCAGGTGTTCGACGCGGAATTCGCCGACAAGTTCAAGGCCAAGGGCATCACCTACGAACACCGGCTGATCGACGACATGGTCGCCTCGGCGCTGAAATGGTCGGGCGGCTATGTCTGGGCCTGCAAGAACTATGACGGCGACGTGCAGTCCGACATCG